>Ga0081455_10000059_pt1 | contig 119148 bp, 104 predicted proteins | sample TabmetS3T2R1_FD_70207 | JGI IMG/M metagenome (GOLD analysis project Ga0081455, IMG submission 70207) | Tabebuia heterophylla rhizosphere microbial communities from the University of Puerto Rico - S3T2R1 | ecosystem: Host-associated > Plants > Roots > Rhizosphere ... | reverse complement strand
ACAAGTCTAGGAATTGGTGGGAGGCTGACGAGCGACCCGAACCGCGCTCGTTAGGGCTGCTTCCTTCCGGACCTGACCCGGTTGGCGAGTGGCTCGTCCACCGCCAACCTCCCAAGGTCTATATCGGGCCAATAAACCGGGAAAGCAAGCAGCGGGACGGCGTCTCTGCTAGCTTTCCTCCGAAAGAATCGTGCGGATTTGTCCAATGGATTCAGGGCTTACCAAGGATTGGTCGCTGCATCCGCAGCTCGCGCGAGACACGGTTCCGGTCGGCGACCTGCCGCTGGCCCGCACGTTGCTGACGAACGACGCCAACTATCCGTGGCTGATCCTGGTGCCCCGTTTGCCCGGCCTCGTCGAACTCATAGACCTCGAGGAGAATGCCCAAGTCCAGCTGCTCGGTGAAATCGCCGCCACGGCACGCGCGCTGAAAAGCATTACGCAATGCGACAAGCTCAATATCGCCGCACTCGGAAACCAGGTGCGGCAACTGCATGTGCACGTCATCGCTCGCCGGCATACTGATCCTGCGTGGCCCAAGCCGGTCTGGGGCGTTAAACCGTCGGCCCCCTACGAGAAAGCGCAACAGCGCGCCTTTCTCGAATCTTTGCGCCAATCACTCAAGACGGAAGGCCTCACCGCCATAGACCGGTAATTCCGGTTCTGCGAGAAACCGGCATGGCCACCCCCTCCCGCATCCTGATCATCTCCCTGCGCCGCATGGGCGACTTGCTGCTGACGACGCCGGTAATCCGCAGCGTGCGCCGAGCCTGGCCGGAAGCGCAGATCGACGTGCTGGTGTTCGATGGCACCGCAGGAATTATTGCGGGAAACCCGGACCTTCACCGTATCCTTACAATGCCCCCGCGCCCGACGGCTGCGGACAGCCTGCGACTGGTCAGACGCCTTTGGCGCTCGTACGACATCGCGATATCCACGCAGAGCGGAGACCGTCCGACGGTCTTTGCTTTCACCGCCGGCCGGTGGCGCGTGGGGGTGACAACAGACACCGATCCTTGGCTTGCGCGCACGCTTAAGCGCATCGCGCTGCATCGGACTGTTCCGGCAGCGGAAAAGCTCCATCGCGTCGAGCAAAATCTTCGGCTAGCCGATGCCCTCGATATTCCGCGCGTTCCTGAACTGGTTTGTCCCGCGGCAGCGCAAACCACGGCTGTTGCACTCAACGGCAAATACGCCGTCATTCACGCCGCGCCAATGTTCGCCTACAAGGAATGGACGTTGGACGGATGGCGCGCGGTCGCGGCGGAGCTTGCGAAGCGTGGCCTCTCGATCATCGCAATCGGCGGCCCAGGTGAAGTTGAGCGCCGTTATCTCGAGAATGTCTGGCACGGCATCTGCGAATTCCACCAGCTGGAATGGCCGCAGACCATGAAATTGCTGTCGAACGCCCGCATATATGTCGGACCAGACACATCGACGACCCATCTCGCCGCTGCAGCCGGATGCCCGACTGTCGCGTTGTTCGGACCCATGGATCCGCGCGTCTGGGGGCCATGGCCGGTTGGTGGCTTGGGCACGCCATGGCAGGCGAGCGGTACCATACAGAACCACGGCAATGTCTGGATCGTGCAGAATCCCCTGCCGTGCATGCCTTGCACCTTCGAAGGCTGCGAACGCAACATACGCAGTCGCAGCGTTTGTCTCGACGAACTCAAGCCTGAACAGGTAATAGCGGCCATTGACCAGGCGCTCGCCTAACTTCGCATTGCGCAGCGCGTGTCCGCATGCGAATTTGAGGGACGTATGTCATCACGTCTCGGCCCTAAACCACTTCTGGGATACACAAACAGCCGCATCGAACGCGCGGCGGAACTGCGCACAGACGCCTCTGCCATTTCCGAACTGGCAAAACATCCCGGTGCAGGAACATATGTAGTTGGCGGCGAATGGGTTGTGGCGAAGAAGGGTTCACCTCTCAACGCGCCGCTATTCACGCCGGCCGAAGCTCAAGAACTCGGGCCGGCCGCCGAAACAATTTTTCTCGGCCTGCATGATGGCGCGCCGCGGTTTGGCCATGGGCTCTCGCCTCAATCGGCCGAGGCCCTGAAGAGTCGTGACGATCTGCTGGTGACCGACCTGCGTTCGATCGCCGTACAGGGTTTGGTCGCGGCGGATGACCTGCCGCCTATCGCCGAAGCCAAGGCTATCCTGCATTGGCATGCGCGCCACCGCTTTTGCCCCAACTGCGGGGCTGCGACACGGCTTGTCTGTGGCGGCTGGCGGCGCGACTGCCAGCAGTGCAAGGCCGAGCATTTTCCGCGCACCGATCCCGTGGTGATCATGCTGGCAGTCGACGGCAACCGCTGCCTGCTTGGGCGCAGCCCGCGCTTTGTGCCAACGATGTGGTCGTGTCTTGCCGGCTTTGTGGAGCCTGGCGAGTCGATCGAAGATGCGGTGCACCGGGAGACGCGCGAGGAGGCGGGAATCACCTGCGGGCGCGTGGTCTATTTCGCCTCGCAGCCTTGGCCATTTCCTGCATCGCTGATGATTGGCTGCCATGCCGAGGCATTGACGCATGAGATCGTCGTCGATCGCGAGGAACTCGAGGACGCCCGCTGGTTTAGCAAGGATGAGATCGGGGCCATGCTGATGCGCAAACACCCCCAGGGGCTGACAACGCCGCCGCCGGTGGCAATCGCTCATCACATCATCCGCGCGTGGGTAGAGGACGAGGTCCGTTTTGAGTGAGCCGCGTGGTGGAAAAAATCATCCCCGCATCCTGTGCGCGGGCGGCGCCGTGCAGGACATCGTCATGCGGGTGGACAAGTTCCCGGATGCCGGCACAAAGGTACAGGCATCGGAATTTCTGATCACATCCGGCGGCCAGGCGGGGAATGCCGCAGTCGCAGTCGCACGCCTCGGCGGCCGCGTGAGCTTTGCCGGCCCGCTTGGTGCGAAAGATGACGAGTTTGCTGGGCGCATCCTTGAAAGCCTTATGCGCGAAAAAATCGATTGCAGTGGTGCCATACGTGTTCCGGGCGCCATTTCCTCGGTGTCCCTGATCTTGGTCGACGCCGGCGGAGAAAAAATAATCGCGACGCGACGCGATCAGGGGCTGAGCTCGATCGCGCCGGAGCATCCCGAAAGCGCGGTGGCGGACGCCGACGCCGTCCTCCTCGACAACCGCTACCCGAATTTCGTGACGCCGATCTGCAAGGCCGCGCAAACGCGCGGCATTCCGCGGGTGCTCGACCTTGACAAGGCCGCGCCGCTCGATGACCCGCTCCTGATGGCATGCAGCCACGTCATCTCGTCGGCGGAGGCACTGCGAGGAAGCACCGGATTGAATGATCTTAGTGCCGCGCTCAAGAAGCTTGGGCAATCCTTCAACGGCCTTCTCGGGTTTACCGACGGCCCGGACGGCGTCTACTGGCTTGAAAACGGAGAAATCCGTCACATGGATGCGTTCAAGGTGAAGGCGATTGATACGCTCGGCGCCGGCGACGTCTTCCACGGTGCCTTCACATTTCGATTCGTGGAGACTGGCGATCTGCGCGATTCGATGCGATTCGCGGCCGCTGCAGCCGCCATCAAATGTACACGTTTCGGCGGGCTGACGGGCGCGGCAACGCGCGCCGAAGTCGACGATTTCCTCAAACAGAACCCGCCCTAGGCTTACTTCTTCGACGGACAGGGCGCACCGCAGGGCGCGCAGGCGCCCGCGAAGTCCTCCGGCGACACCGCACGTCCGCTCGACGGGCTGGAGAGATGGTCGGTCAAGATTGTGCCGACGCCGAGCAACACGACGATGATGTAAACGACCCGCACGGCGCTACTCCCGCGACAGGCCGAACAGCGGCCGCAGACGAATGCCGACCAGGCAACCAGGCAGAGCAGCGAGAAACCAGATCCACCCGTGTAACGAACCGGAGGCGACGCCGCCGACAAAAGCGCCGATATTGCAGCCAAAACCGAGGCGGGCGCCCCACCCCATCAGCAGTCCGCCGATCACGGCGGCGAGCAGTGATTTCGCGGGGGGCCAGCTGCCACGCGCAAACGGCTTCGACGCCGCCGCAGCAGCCATGGCTCCGAAAATCATTCCGAAGTTCGTGAGACTCGATGTGTCCGAAAGGACGGATTCAACAAGCGCTCGCTTGGGGCCTGGCCATTGCCAGAATGTCAAGTGCGAAAGGTCGAAGCCGAGCGCAGTCGCGGCTTTCGCACCCCACACCGTAAAGCCGAAAGTCACGCTCCAGGGATGGCCGCCGGCCAGGAAAATCGCAACGCACAGGAGGCCGATCGCAAGGCCGCCGATAATGTAGTTGCGCGACGGCATGAAATTGGCGCCGCGCCGGCGCGCTACTGTGATGATCAGCAACGCCGCTATCCCGATACTGGCGAGTGTCGCGACCAGGCCGCCCCAGGCGCCGAGATAGTCCGACGCCAGGATCGGATCTATTCCGCCAAACGCAAGAAAGACCGGCAGCGACAGGCTGCCGAATACACTGCCAATCACGAAGAACAGCAGTGTCACCAGCATGCGTCCTGATCCGCCGCCGACCGTGTAGAGCGTCCCCGAGCCGCAACCGTTCGCCAGTTGCATGCCGGCACCGAAGATGAAAGCACCGATGACCAGCGACGGCCCGAGCGGAGCGATAGCACCGCCGTATTTCGGCAGAAGCGCGGCCATCGGTACTACCGCGACCGCGCACATCGCGATCACGATCAACCCGCCGAGAAGCCCTCCTGCCTCGCCGCGTGTGAGGAAGCGCCGCCACGAGGCGGTATAACTGAACTCCGCTTTTAGGAATGCTACTCCGAGACCAAAACCGCCGATGATCAAAGCTGCGGAAGCGAGTTGGTGGTCGAGAAGTACGAGCGCGACCAATATCGCCGTCGCGCCAAGCGCGAGGCATAGGAAAAGACGGTCGACGTGAACAGCCGCGCCCTGATCAGGCGCGGCCAGGCTTGCAGTCGTCATTGGAACTCCGAGCGCAGATCAGGATCCGAGGCCAAGGGCCTTCTTCAGATCGTCCCATTTCGTGCGCGAAGATTCAATCGGCCGGCTTTCATTACTGGTCCACTCAACCATCGACCCCGCATATAGCTTGGCATCCTTGCGGCCGAGAAGTTCGTGGAAGACGAACCAGTCGGTCGCGGCCCAGTGACCGGTGTTGCAGTAGTTCACCATTGGGCCGGCCGGGGCCACAATGGCGATGGCGGCGAGCTCCGACTTCGGTTTCAGCTTGTTGTTCTTCGTGTCATAGAACTCGGCGCTGTCGATATTGAGCGCACCGGGAATGTGACCATAGGCCTTGGAGGCCGGCGCTTTATCCTTGCCCAGGAAAAATGATGCAGGTCTCGCATCGACAAGGGTAGCCCCGCCTTTGCCCTCAAGGGACTCGACGTCGGCGGCCTCAGCCAAAATGCTTTTGTCGACGGTCGCCGTGAAAATCTTAGGCGACGGCGCCTTCGTCCCCGTCTCCAGTGGCAGGCCGGCTTTGCGCCAGGCGGCAACGCCGCCGTCGAGGATGGAGATTTTCTTCACGCCAACATATTTCAGCGTCCAGTACGTGCGTGCCGCTGATCCGAAGTCGAGAACGCTCACACCCGCCGGGACAACGACCACGCGCGTGTCTTCATCAATGCCGAGATCACCGATCAGTTTTTCCAACTCCGGAACGGTCGGAACCATGAACGGCACGTTGTTGCGTGTGACCCGCCAGCCGGCCTTGTCGTAGTCGCTGTGCACGCTCTTCGGGATGTGCCCGGCCGCATAGGCCTGTGCCCCGCCACCATCGATTGCCGAGCGGATATCGAGCACCACCAGGTCGGGGTCGGCGAGGTGTTCGTTGAGCCATTGCGGAGTCACGAGGGGATCGGCATGCGCCCCCGCGACCGAAACAGCCATGGCCGCGCTGAACAGCATCGCGGCACCGAGCCCGCGAATGGCCGTGAAGGGATTGAATCGAACTGGAATTTTCATGACACGACTTCGAGTTGGTTTGGGCGCAGGCCGGCAAAGAATTTCTATTCAAATAGAATATCTTTCTCTATAAAGACAGGTACGGTGGGCAAAAAAGAATATGGTACTAATCAATTAGAATATATTGGTAGATTATTCTTTTTTTAGAAGGAATTGAGGAATGGATGCCATCGACCGGAAAATCCTCGCGGTCGTTCAAGAGGACGCGTCGCTATCGGTCGCCGAAATCGGCCAACGCGTCGGCCTGTCATCGACGCCATGCTGGAAGCGACTGCAACGTCTCGAGGCCGACGGGGTCATCACACGCCGCGTGGCGATCATTGACCCGGAAAAGGTTGGTCTGGGCATCACGGTATTCGTCTCAATAGAAACCGGCGACCATTCTCAGGAATGGCTCAAGAAATTTGCCGATGTGGTGGGCGCGATGCCGGAAGTCATGGAGTTCTACCGGATGGCCGGCGACGTTGATTATATGTTGCGTGTTGTCGTGACCGACATTGCCGGGTACGACGCATTCTACAAAAAGCTGATTGCCACCGTCCCGCTGAAGAACGTCACGTCGCGGTTTGCGATGGAGCGGATCAAGTCGACCACGGCGCTGCCGTTGGCGGACGCCAAGTGAACGTATCTGAAGCCGCGCTTCGTACCCCTACTTCAACGCCATGACTTTGATAGCGGCCGGTCCAAGAATGACGATGAACAACACCGGCAGGAAGAACAGAATCATCGGAACGGTGAGCTTCGGCGGCAGTCCCGCGGCTTTCTTTTCAGCCTCCGCCATGCGCATGTCGCGATTTTCCTGAGCCATCACCCTGAGCATTGTACCAAGCGGAGTGCCGTAGCGTTCCGATTGCTGCAACGCCATGCAGACCGACTTCACGCCGTCCAGATCGATGCGCTTCGCCAGATTCTCGTAAGCCTGTCGCCGATCCGGCAAATATGACAATTCGGCGGTGGTCAGCGTGAGCTCTTCGGCCAAGGCAACGGATTGCGAGCCGATTTCGTCGCTGACCTTCCTGAATGCGGCTTCGACCGACATTCCGGACTCGACGCAGATAAGAAGCAGGTCGAGTGTGTCAGGGAATGCGCGTCTGATCGACAATTGCCGCCGTTGGATCTTGTTCTTCAGCAGCATCAGCGGCAACTGCATGCCGACATAGGCCGACGCAATGCAGACACCCACCTTGACCATCGTCGGTTGATTGAGCTTGAGGATCACGAACAGGTAAAGCAGTGTGAACAGGAAACACACCACCGGGGTGACCATACGAAAGAAAAGGTAGGTGACGTAAGGCGCCTGGCCGCGATATCCGGCCTGAATGAGTTTGAGCCGCGCTTCCTCCTGACCGACCCACTTGCTCAGATTGAACCGCTCAACGATGGTTTGGATATATTGTTTCGGCGTTTGCCGGAGCTTGGTCCTCTGACCTTCTTGAGCCAACCGCTCGCGTTCGCGCTGCCGAATTTTCTCGCGCTCGAGGGCGACTGCACGCATCCGTTTGTCGAGCGGATCGACAAATACGAAAGGCATGGCCAAGGTGAGCACCGTCGCGGCGGCGGCGAGGCCGGCAAACAACGCCGTAAGCGTCTTCACGTTAAGCGCGTTTATCAGGAATTCGAGCATCGGACGCTTTTGCCTGCCTAGAAATCGAAATTGATCATCTTCTTCATCACAAACACGCCCGTAGTCATCCAGATGGCCGACCCGGCCAGCATGATGTGACCAACCGGGTTGGTGAAAAGCAGCGAGATATAGTTCGGGCTTGTCAGATACACCAGTGTCATCACCGCGATCGGCAGCGCGCCAATGATGCTGGCGGAAGCTTTTGCCTCTTGCGACATCGACTGAATCTTTGCCTTCATCTTTTTACGTTCGCGCAGGACCTTCGACAGATTCCCGAGCGCTTCGGACAGGTTGCCGCCCGACTTCTGCTGAATCGCCACGACAATCCCGAAGAAATTCGCCTCAGGCAGCGGCGTGCGCTCATACAGCTTGCCGCAGGCCTCGCCGAGCGGCAGCCCGATCGCCTGCGTCTCCAGTATGAGGCGGAATTCGCTCTTGATCGGCTCCGGAGCCTCGGACACGATCATTTTGATGCAGTCGAGCAAGGGCAAACCGGCTTTGATGCCGCGAACGATAACGTCAACGGAATCCGGGAAATGGTCGAGAAATTTCGCCTCGCGGCGCTTCTTAAGATAGGACAGCAGCCAACGCGGGACGCCAAAGGCCCCGGCGAAACCAAGAACGGCCGAAACCAGCAGGCCGACACCCATAAACGTACCAATGACGAACATTGCGAGCCCGATACCCGCCGAAATTATTGCAAACTGGCGTTTCGACCAGGACAGGCCAGCGCGCGCGATGCGCACCGAAAGGGGCACCCTCTTGGTTTTCTTGTGACGTTCATCGAAGTCCTTGAGCGTCGACTCGATAGCGTCCCGGCGCGACTTTTGCGGTGCCCAACGCGCTGCCCGTGTCGTTGGCGTTGTTCCGGTGACGCTTTGCATCCGCTGCTCGGCTTTGCGCTCGCCTGAGAGCATCGGATAAAGAAAAACGTAGACAATGCCGCCGATGGCGGCGGAGGCGAGGAAGAATACGGCAATGATCTGCACAGTGTACTCCGCCTAGGCCTCGCTGGTGGCCTCTGCAGCGTCGAGCGCTGCAGCCAGATTTTTCTCTTCGCCATAGTAGCGGGCGCGTTCCCAGAAACGCGGGTGACCGATGCCGGTCGATCGATGACGGCCAAGGATGTTGCCTTTGGCGTCTTCCCCGGTCAGATCGTAAACAAAGATATCCTGGGTAACGATGACATCACCTTCCATCCCCATCACCTCGGAGACGTGAGTGATTTTACGGGAGCCATCGCGCAGGCGCGCAGCTTGAATGACCACATCAACCGAAGCGCAGATCATCTCGCGGATCGTGCGTGATGGAAGCGCGAACCCACCCATCGTGATCATTGATTCCAGACGTGACAATGCCTCCCGCGGATTGTTGGCGTGGAGCGTACCCATCGAACCGTCGTGGCCCGTGTTCATCGCCTGCAGTAGATCGAACGCCTCTGGCCCACGGACTTCGCCGACGATGATCCGTTCCGGACGCATACGCAGGCAGTTGCGCACGAGGTCACGCATGGTGACCTGTCCCTCACCTTCAAGATTCGGCGGGCGCGTTTCAAGACGTACGACATGCGGCTGCTGCAGTTGCAATTCCGCGGCGTCCTCGCATGTAATGATGCGCTCGTCGTGGTCGATGAACTGCGTAAGGCAGTTGAGCAGCGTTGTCTTGCCGGAGCCGGTACCGCCGGAGACCAGGGTGTTGATGCGGCTGCGCCCGATGATACGCAGAATCTCGGCGCCCTGTGGCGTAATCGTGCCGAACCTGACGAGTTGGTCGAGCGTCAGCTTGTCCTTTTTGAATTTGCGGATCGTGAGCACTGGTCCGTCGATCGCAAGCGGTGGAACAATCGTGTTGACGCGCGAACCGTCCGGCAAGCGGGCGTCGCAGATTGGTGACGCTTCGTCAACGCGTCGGCCGATCTGGCTGACAATTCGCTGGCAGATGTTCAGCAGCTGCTGGTTGTCGCGGAAGCGAATGGCGGTCTTCTGGATTTTTCCCTGGACTTCGATGTAGACCGTACCGGATCCGTTGACCATAATGTCGGCGATGTCGTCGCGCGCGAGTAGCGGTTCGAGAGGGCCGAAGCCAAGGACGTCATTGCAGATATCGTCGAGCAGGTCCTCCTGCTCCGAGATCGACATCACGATGCTCTTGATCGCGATGATCTCGTTGACGATGTCGCGAATTTCCTCGCGTGCGGAATCGACATCGAGCCGAGCCAGTTGGGTCAGGTCGATCGCCTCGATCAGCGCGCTGAAAATGGTGGTCTTTGTCTCGTAATACGCTTCTGATCGCCGTGTATCGACGGCAGTCGGAGCGGGGGCTGGTGACCGCGGCGCCGTCGGTGGCGATACGATCGGCGCGCCCAACCCGTCAGACGGAAACGGTGTACGCCCGGTTTCAACGGGTGCCGCCGGTGCCGCCTTTGGTGCTTCGGTTGACGGAAGCGGCGCCAAGCCTGGCGCCGCCGGCGTAGACGGTGCGATGACACGGGCTTCTGAAGTTGCGCTTCGCTTGCCGAACAAGGCGAGTTACTCCCGACGAATTTCAGCCTTTGCGTTTCACGATCTTCGAAAGCAAAGGTGGCAGCAGGCTGCGACGAGGCTTTTTGACCTCACCGCGCCCAGTAAGCGCTTGGGCGATCTGGCGAAAAATCTCAGCGGTCTTGTGACTGGCCGATACTTCCCCGATCATTTGACCGTTGTTGGCAGCGGGCCCAAAGAGCTGTGGCTCGAACGGAATGACCGCGAGCGGACTTGTTTCAAGCGCCTTTGCAAAGTCGGCCGGGGAAATTTCCGGGCGCTTGGGAACGCCGACCTGGTTGAGGCAGTAGCGAGGATGATGATCGTTCGGCCGTGACGCACGCAACAGATCGATGAGGTTCTTTGCGTTGCGCAAGTTGGCCAAATCCGGCCCGGCAACAACGAGAATTTCATCCGCACTGATGAGCAGGCGCTTTGTCCAGCCAGCCCATTGATGTGGAACGTCGAGAACCACGCACGGGATGGTTGCGCGCAGCGAATCCAGTATCGAATCGAAAGCTTCCGCACCGAAGTCGTAGACTCGCTCAAGGGTTGCTGGCGCCGCCAGCAGGCTGAGATGGTCGGTGCATTTCGACAACAGGCGGTCGACAAAGGCGGTGTCGACTCGATCGGGTGAGAAAACAGCGTCGGCGATGCCCTGAGGCGGATCCTGATTGTAGTCGAGACCAGCGGTCCCGAAAGGAAGATCGAGATCCGCAACCACCGATTCGATCGTGAGATCGCGTCCGATCGCCCAGGCAACGTTGTGCGCCACTGTGGACGCGCCTACGCCGCCTTTGGCACCCACAACCGCCACGATACGGCCCACGGGCTTCGCATCGGGAGCCGAAAACAGGTGACAAATTGCCCGGACGACGTCGATGGTATTGACCGGCGTCATCAGATATTCGCTCACGCCGCGCCGCGTCAGTTCACGATATAACGTGACGTCGTTGGCGCGGCCCATCACGACTACGCGCGTTCCGGAGTCACAGACCTCTGCCAGCGTGTCGAGACCGCTGAGAATGTCGGTGGCGCGCGCGTCCGTTTCAATCACGATGACGTTTGGCGTAGGCGAATTGCGGTAGGCCTCGATTGCCGCTCCGATGCCGCCCATCTGGATTTTGACGTGGGCCTTGTCCAGACGTCGGTCTTCACCCGCGGCCTGGACAGCGGCAGCGCTTTCAACCGTTTCACAAAAAGCCTCCACCGCTATGCGCGGCGCTGGCGCTATATGTGCGTCGGCCGCGGCATTGGAGACAGGCTGTGCCGAAGTATTGTCTGCGACTGCAGCTTGCTGAGCGTGCTTCATCATTTGCCGAGATCGCTGATTTTGCCGGCTTCGTAGCCGGTGTAGGTGCCCGATGGATTCGTGCCCTTGGTGTACTTTTCGAGCACGACCGTACGGCGCGGCGCCCACGGGGGAATCTCACCGCGCGGCTGCACCAGGTCCGCGGGATTGTCGACCATGGCCGCGAGATTGCGTTGCGTGGCGCAGCCCAGGTTCCAGTACGGCTGGTTTTCGGGAAATCCCGATTCCCAGGAAGGACCGAGATCCCTTGGCCATTCTCCGCACGGTCCCGCCTCCGCAATCAGTTTCGTATAGTTGAGTCTGACGCTGGCGAGTGACGTCTTCTGCGGACGATAGTTGCGCACGTAGATCGCGTTTGACGGCACGCCGACGGCAGCAAGGATCGAGCGGATCTCGCGCGTTGCGTCAGCGGCGGCATGGTCGGTGGGGCCGCCCTTTGGAACTTCGATGCTGATTCCACTGCCGGCCTCCTTGCGCCAGGCCTGGGCGAATGACCCAACATCGGCGCGCTGGCTGGGAGTCAGTCCGCCGCGATTACGGCCAAGCAGAATATCGACGTTTTGCGCGCCTTCGCGGATCACGATCGGATGGCGTTGCCGATAATCGGTCGGATATTCTTTTATCGCGACTTCCGTCTGGTAGCAGCCGGCCAACATGACGGCAAAGCAGCTTGCCATCAGTGCCTGAAGCACCGCTCTGCTGCCGCCTTTAACCGATACCCTGGTATTTGCCGTCATCAATAGCTCCCCACTCAATCGAGGATGAACCCGTATTTGCCGTGATAGTTGTTGCCGCGCAGCGTGTCGGACTTGCCGGCGACGCCGTAGATGCGGTTGAGGCTGCCGAGGAAAATCGTTTGCGGATCGGTCGGATCAGCAAAACCGTCGTCCGGCTTCGACAGCTGCTTTTGCGCCACGGCGCGCACAACGTAAGGAGTGACGATCACCATCAGCTCGGACTGGTGGTTGACGTAGTCGCGGCTCCTGAACAAGGTGCCGAGCACGGGCACCTGTAGAAGCCCAGGCAGGCCGTTGATCGCTTGCTTCGTTTGCTCCTGAATCATACCGGCCATCGCCAAGGAACCACCGGACGGAATTTCAACCACCGTATCGGCACGGCGGGTCTGAATTGATGGCACCGTCAAATTGCCGGATCCGGTAACTGCTATCGTCATCGCGTTCTCGGTCGAAAGATCAGACACTTCGGTCATGACTTTCAGGCTGATGCGACCCTCCCCTAGAACGACAGGGGTGAACACCAGGCTTACGCCGAATTTTTTGAATGTGATCTGAGGTTGGCAGATTGGCGGCGAGCGCGTCGTGTCGCACGACAGTCCGTTCGGAATCGGGAATTCGCCGCCGGCAACGAATGTTGCCGTCTCCCCGGAAATCGCGGTCAGGTTGGGCTCCGCCAGAGTGCGGATGACGCCCGCGCGTTCCATGGCACGTAGCGTCACGTTAATGCTCGGGAAGTTGCCGCGAATAAAGCTGTCGGTTATGGGTTGACCGGTGACCGAGAACGGATTGCTGTTGTTGAAATTCACCACGGCCGTGCCGTAGTTGAGACTTCCCGAAAGATCGATGCCGAGTTGTTTGATGACGTCGCGTCGCACCTCGGCGAAATACACCTTGAGCAGCACCTGATCTCGCCCACGGATTGCAAGTCCGTTTACGACCTTCGTTTCGCCGCCAACCAGCCGTGCAGCGATTTCGAAGGCCTGCTGAGATTCGGCGGTGTTGGCCGCCGTGCCGGAAAGCATCACGCCGTCCGCTCCGACGCCCTCGATGTGGATGTCTGAATCGGGCAGCGACTGCTTCAGCGCTGCGCGCACGCCGTTGAGATCGCGCGTCACGGCAATATCAAATCCGGCGATTTGCCTGCCGTCGGCGTCAAAGAAGAAGATGCTCGTCTGCCCGACCGTGACACCGATCATGTAGACTCGCCGCGACGTTCGGACCACGGCATTGGCAACCTTGGGATCCGCAACGAGTACATCCTTGATATCGGACGGAAGGTCGATCGCCACCGATTTACCGATTCCGAGCGGGATGAAGCGTGACGTGCTTTCGCTCGCGGCGACCTTGACGCCGCCCTTTTGCGGATTGTCCGCCGCGGGGGCCGGCAAGATTGGCATGAGCGCCATGAAGGCGATCAACGCCCCCAGCGAGACAGCGTGGGTGAGTGTCTTGGTCGCCATGTCCCCTTGATCCCCCAATCGTTCACCTTGGTGTGGTCGTGGTACTTATGCCAAATCGGACAACGTTGACGTTTTGACGGGCCGAATCGTCCACCTTTTCTTCGAGAGTCCCGTCGGCAATGCTTCGCAACGCCAGCGACAGAACGCCGAGCTGATGCGACAGCGCCAAAGTCTCCGCCTGGCCCGGCGTGAGCTCGAGCGTGGCAGTCTTGCCGACCACGACTTTCTGGCCGTTCTTCTCTTCGACGGTCTGATCAATCGCCAAAACGCGAATATTCCGTAGAATTGTCTCGCTGGTGCGCCCGCTATCGTCGCGGCCGCGTGGCGTCATGATGACGTCGACGCGGTCATTCGGCAGGATGAAGCCCCCGGCGCCCGTTTCCGGGGTAATTTGAGTCGACACGGCGCGCATCCCTGACGGAAGAATTGCGGCCATGAAGCCGGAGCCTTTTGCGTTGACGAGTTTTACTTCGCGAATCGGCTCACCAGCGACAAACGGCGCGCGCACGATCATGCCCGTGAGGTTTTCAAGCGCTTTCGGACGATCGCTCTTGCGGATGAAATTTCCGGCGGCTGTGGTCGCGGGCCAGGCCTGCCAACTCACGTCGTTAGGCGACAGAGTCTGGCCTCTGGGAAGATCCGATTTGGCCACAAGAATATCGACAGTGTCGAACTTGGGCGCCTCGGCCTTCGGAGCCGGCGTCCTGTCGGAACGGCCGGCCAGCAGTGCGGCAACGCCACCTGCGGCCAGCGCGACGGTCAGTACTACGACACGTGCAGCTTTCATACGCTCACTCTCACCATGACCTGGCGGCCAACCTTGGCCGCGTGAACCAAATCGCCGCCGATGCGGCCTTTGCACCGGATTTCAACAGCTAAAGGTCAAGGTATGGTTAAGGAGCGGTATCTAAATCGAGTTAATATTGTATTGCGACGCTAACGATGTCGGTCTCAGAGTCCGGGCATCCAAACAGTTTTGGGATAGACCGTGAGCGCAGCGGCCGCGAGTGCAATGCCGTACGGAATTCCACCCGCACTGTCATGCAGGCGCAGAATCCAGCCCTGGCGAGCAAGCGCGCCCGGCAAGGGGAGCTTGCGGAATTGCAATATTGCCAGGGTGAGCGCGCCCCCAAAAAGCGAGGCATAGATCAAGTAGTCGAGCAAATGATCGAAACCAAACCACAAGGCGGTTGCAGCTGCGAGCTTCGCGTCGCCGCCGCCGATCCAGCCCTGCGAAAAGAAAATGAACGCAACGATCAGCACCACCGCAGCGGCAGCAAGGTGCATGCCGATCGCGTAAAGACCCATGCCTGTGATCAACGTCATCAGGAAGAAACCGGCTGAAAGTGCGAGCGACACCCGGTTTGAGATAGTCATCGTCAAAAGATCGCTGGATGCGGCAAAGGCCATCAGCGCGGGGAAAAGAAGTAATCTGATTGCGTCTGCGGCCATCATCTGCATTCCAGTTCGCTTGCGAAGTAATCACGCAAGCTAGGGCCCTCAAGCTTGCAGTTCGGTTACCGCCGGAGCAATATTGCTTGGGGGCATTTTTCAAACGCAGCCAATGACGCCCCATTGCTTAACAAATCGTCAACGCAGTTTCTGCGCGCGTGGACGCGAATACCGCTGTTCTTTGCACTTCATTTACCAATTTGCAGTCAACTTGATTCATTGGCGCCGGCGGTCATCACGCCGGTTTTGTTGTACGAGCGGCTGGAGGGCTTGATGTCGGCCTTGTCGAGGATCTGCAAGCGTTCATGCGGCTTGTGGGTCTCGGTATTCCTGGCCGCGGGACTTTGGACGCCGGCACCCGCACAAGCTGCTGATGAAGTCGTCAGCATCAATGTCGATCAGGCCCAACTCGTTACTTTGCCCGACCGAGTTTCGACCATCATCATCGGCAATCCGCTAATCGCTGATGCGACCGTACAGACGGGTGGCATCTTGGTTGTTACGGGCAAGGGCTATGGCGTGACCAATTTGTTGGCGCTTGATCGAACTGGTCGCGTTCTGATGAGCAGAATGGTGGAGGTCCGCGGCGCCGGCACGAGCGATATCGTCACTGTTTTCAAAGGTATCGAACGGGAATCCTACAGTTGCGCTCCGAATTGTGAGCGCCGGATTACGCTTGGAGATTCACCGGCTTTCTTCAATGCGACCTTGAGTCAAAGTGGCGCACGCATCGGCCAGGCGCAGGGCGCGGCGAAATAGAAACGCCTGACCCAGGTCACGGCATTCCCGCATCCACGGGTTGTTCGACTGCCTTGGCGGTATCTATGTCGACGTCAAGACTTTCGACAACTTCGCTGCGATCAACAACGATTTGCCGCTCACGGACGGAAAGCTCGACGAGTCGAAACTGAACTACAGCCCGGGCACGCCAGGCCAGATCGAAGTCGTGACAATTTACTATCAGTGGCCGATCTACGTTTCGTTGCTCGGAAACGATCTCACCAACATCAACGGCAACAGGCGTTTGCTGGTGGCGACGGCAGTGTTCTGCAACGAGCCGTTCTCAACCGCGACCCCCGCGAACTCCTGCCATTAGGCGATCCGCCATGAAAGCCGTCACATTGCGTATGACCGTGACCGCGACGGAGCCTCCGCGATCGAATTCGCAATTCTGGCGCCGCTTCTGATTACGCTCTATTTTGGCTGTGTCGAAATTACAGATGGCATTGCCGCGGATCGCAAGGTCACCCTGACAGCCGGCGCGCTCGCCAACCTGACGTCTCAATCCCAAACGATCAGCGCCGCCGGCATGACGAATATCCTGAATGCCTCAGCGGCGATCATCAAACCCTATTCGGTCGGCAATCTCACAGCCACGATCACCTGTCTTAAGATCGACGCTGCGGGCATCGTCAAGGTCAAATGGAGCGAAACCTTGAATGGCACGAAGCGCACCATCGGCGCCGCGATAACGCTTCCGGATGCGGCGCTAGCGGTACCGAATACGTACCTGGTTTGGAGCGAGGTGAGCTACAACTATACGCCGGTAGTCGGTTATATGATCACGGGCTCGATTTCGCTCGCGGACCAGATGTTCATGAGCCCGCGCATTACGCCGCCGGTCTACGATGGCGTGACCTGCAGTTGACGTTGTAAGCCCAGCGATAGCTTGAAATGCAGGATCAGGATCCGGGGGCGGGCCCGTAGGCGCGTCCCATCTTTTTCCAGTCACCCTTTTGCGCAAGCATTTGCCGTAAATAAGCGACGTTCGCCGCCGCCTCGCTTTCCGGCAGGTCCGCGCTTGCAATCTTCTCGGCCTCGTCAAAACGACCGAGCAGCCCGACGACGAGCGCGAGATTTTGCCTTACCTTTGGCCCCGCGTCCGGCTGGGCGACGGCGCGCCTCAAAGTCGTCTCAGCGTTTTTCAGATCCTTCGTGAGCATGTACGAAAGGCCGAGGTTCGAAAGCACCGACGCTTCGTTCGGCCTCATCTTGAGCGCGGAGGCATAGTGTCTTTGCGCTTCGGCATGGCGTCCCATCTGATCAAGCACGGCGCCCTGCACGTTGAGAATGCGCCAGTCCGGATTGTCAGGTGTGTGAGCGCGCTCAAGCGTCGCGAGCGCCTGCTGATATTGCCCAGTGTCGGCCAGCGCGCGGCCATAGGCACCGAGCAAAGGCATACTGCGCGGATTGCGGATCGAAGCCTGCTCCAGCACTGCCACGGCCTGGGCGCGCTGGTCGTTGGCCCGGAGCTCCTGCGCGTAGGCGATTGCGGCATCCGCGTCGTTCGGATTCTGGCGATAGCGGGCGCCGAGCGTTTCAAGCGATCCCGTGTTCGCGGCGCCGACGGAGCCGGTCGTGTCGCGTGACCCGATATTGGAGCAGCCTCCGGCCAACAGGGCGAGGATGGCCGCCGCGGCGAGCAGACGAATGGAGCTGGTTCTCGATGACATAGTCGAGCAATAAAACGTTAACCCTAACGGCTGGTTAACTTGTAAACTCCTGCCCGCACTTCATTTATGGTCGCTGCCATGGACTTGGACCTGGGCCTTTCCGCCGAAGAACTCACGCTGCGGGAGCGTGCGCGCGCGTTTGCGGCCGAGATCGTGCGGCCGCGGGCGGCAGCCACGGACCGTGACGAGCAATATCCGTGGGACATCGTCAAAGCGCTGAGCGAATCCGGCTTTTGCGGCATGACAATCCCGAAGGCGCTTGGCGGCCAGGGTCGTTCCTTCCTCGACGCCGTTCTGGTGATCGAAGAAATGGCAAAAGCCTGCACTGTCACCTCGCGAATTGTCGTCGAGACGAACATGGGTGCGATCTCGACCGTGATGGCCTACGGCACCGATTCCCAGAAAAGGCTGGCAGCGCAGCTCGTGCTCGAAGGTGACAAGCCGGCAATCTGCATTACCGAGCCGGCGGCAGGCTCTGACGCATCCGCGATGACCACGCGCGCCGACAAACGTGGCGATACGTACATCATCAACGGTAAGAAGCATTGGATCACCGGCGCAGGAGTTTCACGCCTGCACCTGATTTTCGCACGCGTGTTCGACGAGCACGGCGACGAACTCGGCATCGGTGGTTTCCTCGCGGTGCGTGGCCAATCAAAAGGCCTGCGGGTCGGCAAGCGCGAACAGACCATGGGGCTTCGCGGAATGCCCGAGGCAGAAATTATTTGCGAAGACCTCGAGGTGCCGGCAAGCATGACTGTGTTGCCGCCGTCTGGATTCCGCCGCGGTTTTGGCGATCTGATGAATGCATACAACAGTCAACGCGTCGGCGCGGGCACGGTGGCATTGGGTGTCGCTGCCGGCGCCCTCGACCATGCTCTTGAGTGGGTGAAAACCCGTGAGCAATTCGGCCGGCCTATCGGCGAATTTCAGGGACTGCAGTGGATGCTTGCTGACATGCAGACACAACTGACCGCTGCCCGTCTCATGCTCTACCAATCGGCACGGTCACGTGGTCCCGATAACAGTGAGTTCCCGGATCCGATGCTGGCCGCGCAAGCAAAGATATTTGCGTCCGAAACGGCCATTAAGATCGTCAACGATGCACTGCAGTTTTTTGGCGCGCGGGGCTATTCGCGTGAGCTTCCACTGGAGCGCATGGCGCGGGATGTGCGGATGTTTACGATCGGCGGTGGCACCGCACAGGTGCTCCGCACGCTTGTCGCTTCGAAAATGCTGGGTTGGAAACTGCCGCAGAGGCGCGACGGGTACTTACCCAAGCCTTCGATGCGCGACGCTGCGGAGTAATCATGCATCCCGTCTTTGCGAACGCCGGTAAAAACCAGGCGATTCCGATCTGGTTCGTTTATGCCGCCAATTTTGACGCCGTACGCAAGAAACTTGGCGGCGCCGAACAGGCGTTCATCGGCACGGCTGCTTTTGAAGCAAAGCCTGGCCGGTCGCTTCTGCTACCGGGCGATAACGGTAAACTTGCCGGAGTCCTGTTCGGGATCGAAAGCCCGGACGATCCGGAACGCGACCGGTTTCGACCGGGACAGTTGATAGGCCTTCTGCCGGCGGGCACCTACCGTTTTGCCAACAGTCCGCACGACACCCGGCTCGCTGCATTGGCTTTTGCGATGGGCAGCTATCAGTTCTCGCGATATCGCAAGTTGGAAACGCGCAATATACGCCTCGTGCTTCCCGAAGGCGTTGATGGTGACGCGTTAAGCCACGTCGTCGAGGGCGTAACGCTCTGCCGCGACCTCACGAATACGCCGTCAAACGACATGGGGCCCGCTGAACTGGAGGCCGCAGCGAGGGCGCTCGCAAAAAAGCATTCTGCCAAAATACAGGTAACCAGCGGTAAGGCGCTCGCCAAGAATTTTCCGCTGGTGCACGCGGTCGGCGCGGGATCCGCCCGTGCGCCACGGCTGATCGACATGACATGGGGCAAGCCGAGCGATCCGAAAATTACGCTGGTCGGAAAGGGTGTTTGCTTCGATACCGGAGGACTCGACATCAAGCCGGATACCGGCATGCTCAACATGAAAAAGGACATGGGCGGTGCTGCGACCGCGCTAGCGCTTGCGCACATGGTCATGGCGGATGGCCTGAAAGTGCGGCTGCGCGTGATCATTCCGGCGGTTGAGAACGCAATATCCGGCACCAGTTTCCGTCCACGCGACGTCTATGTTTCACGAAAGGGCATTTCCGTCGAAATCGGCAACACCGACGCCGAAGGCCGGCTGATACTGGCGGATGCCCTGACGCTCGCCGAAGAGGACAAGCCTTCGCTGATGGTCGATTTTGCGACCCTCACGGGCGCGGCACGCGTTGCGCTCGGCCCGGATGTGCCTCCGTTCTTCACTGACGATGACGCGCTCGCCAACGAACTTATGCGGGCGGCGGCGGCGGAGAGTGACCCTCTCTGGCGCTTGCCGCTCTGGCGGCCTTACGCCAGCCTGCTCGATTCGAAGGTGGCGGATCTCAACAACGTTGGGACCGGAGGACAAGCCGGAGCAATTACCGCAGCATTGTTCCTACGCCGGTTCGTGAATACGAAAGCCTGGGTGCATTTTGATATTTTTGCGTGGACGCCCGCGCCAAAGCCCGGGCGCCCCGAGGGCGCGGAATGCCAGTCGGCGCGCGCCCTCCACGCATTACTTCGCTCCCGATACACTTGACCGATGGTCGCGCTCGACCCCCGTATCAATCCTTTCCGGCCCGAGATCGCCGCAAGTCACCTGCGCGGGCATGTCGAAGCCAAGCGCTTCGTCGAGGGCAGCCGGCATCAAATCATCGAGCCGGTCACGGCTCTCCGTCGCACGCCATCGCACGACGCAAGGCTCGACACCGAAGCCCTGCTGGGCGAACGCGTGACAATCTATGAAACAACCGATGAAGGCTGGGCGTGGGGCCAATTGGAAACAGACGGCTATGTCGGCTGGCTGTCGGCCAACGCTCTCGGAGCTGCCGGTGCCACGCCGACCCACCAGGTCGCGGTCCCGCGCGCATTCGCGTTCGCGGGTCCGGATATCAGGTTGTCTCCGACTGCCGCCTTGCCGATGGGCGCGCGCATTGCCGTCACGCGGCAGGACGAACGGTTCGCCGTTACGGCCCTCGGCTGGCACATACCGGAAGTGTACCTGACCCCCGTGAAAACGCGGCAGCCGGATTTCGTCGCCGTCGCAGAGCGATTTGTAGGCACGCCCTATTTATGGGGAGGCAAAACCTCTCTCGGGTTGGATTGCTCCGGCCTGGTCCAGGTGTCGCTGCAGGCGGCAGGCAAGGCCTGCCCGCGCGACAGCGACATGCAGGAACTCGCGCTCGGAAAACTGTCTTCGCTTGCAAGCCTGCGCCGCGGAGACCTCGTGTTCTGGAAAGGCCACGTCGCGATCGCCATTGATCCCGAAACACTCATTCACGCAAACGCTCACCACATGACGGTTGCGGTCGAGCCGTCCGACGACGCGATCGGGCGCATCAAGGCGGCGGGCTCTGAAGTCACAAGCGTTCGCAGGGTCTAGCAGGTCACCTTTCGGCAGCTCCGCACCGAGCGGATCACGCCCTGCAATGACTTCAGGCCGGGATGACCGAGAATGGCCACGCCGTTGATCACATACGCCGGCGTCGCAGCGAGCTTGGCGTCCGAGCCAAAATCGGCGGTTTGCTTGAGAATCGCGAGCATACTTTCGGTGTTGGCGGATTCCGCCAGTTCCTGACGATCCAAACCTATGGCTTCGGCCGCGGCGAGCACGCGTGCCGAATCGATGAGGCCGCGACGCGCGTATATCCTGCGATGAAACTCAAGGTATTTTTCAGGCGTCAGCATTTCACCGGCCGCGAGTTCGACAAGCGCGCCTTGTGCTGACTGAACGGACAAAACCGCATAGGGCACGAACACCAATTTGAGCTTCTTGTCTGCTCGCACGAGCGCATCAACATCCGCGGCCGCCTCGCGGCAGAACGGGCAATTGAGATCGTAGAACTGGACGAGGGTGACGTCGCCGTTCGGGTTTCCGACCGCGATCTGGCCCGGCAGCTTTGCGAGCCGGTCGGACAGCCCCGGTTTCAGATCGAAATTGGTGATCGGATCGCCTTCGTCGCTTTTGATGGGATACTGGTCGGGGCCAAATTGGGCCGCACCCGCCGCCGTTGCGACGACGCAGACAAGCGCCACCAGCCAGGCCATCGACGGACGCATTATTGCGACACCACGCCTTCGGGAGCGGTTTCCAGCTTGAAGGCAGCAGCAAACAGCGCACGCGTGTAATCGCTTCTGGGTGCCTTGAACAATTCCGAGGCCGCACCTTCCTCCACCGCCTTTCCATGACGCATGACCAAGAGCCGGCTCGCCAACGCAGCGACCACGCGCAAGTCGTGCGAAATGAACATGTAGGTCAAGTCGTGGCGCTTTTGCAGATCGCGCAGCAAGTCCACCATCTGTGTCTGGATAAGCATGTCGAGCGCGCTGGTTGGCTCATCGAGAACCATGAATGTCGGCTCCAACACCAGCGCACGCGCCACTGCGATGCGCTGACGCTGGCCGCCGGAGAACTCGTGCGGATAGCGATGCCGGGTCTCCGCGTCTAACCCGACGTCGTTAAGCGCAACGACAACGCGTCGCTCGCGTTCTGCCGCGGGCAATCCCGGATGATGGACCCGCAGGCCCTCTTCGATGATGTCCGACACCGACATTCGCGGCGACAGGGAGCCGTACGGATCCTGAAATACGATCTGCATGTTGTGGCGGTATGGTCGCATCTCCTTGAACTTCAGTTCCTGAATCGCATCTCCCATGAACACGATCGGGCCGTCCGACGAGATCAGACGCATAATGGCGAGGCCAAGCGTCGTCTTGCCGGACCCTGATTCGCCGACGACGCCGAGTGTCTCGCCCTTACGCAGCTCAATGCTGACACCATCAACTGCCTTGATGTGACCCACCACTTTGCGCAGCACGCCGCGCTTGACCGGAAACCATACCTTCAAGTCCTTGGTCTCGACGACGATGGGCGCTTCCGGCCGTGGAAGCGCGGGGTCCGGTTTTGGTTCAGCCGCGAGCAACGCACGCGTGTACGGATGCTCAGGCGACTTGAAGACACGCTGAACATCTCCTTTCTCGACAATCTTGCCACGCTGCATGACGCAGACTTTGTCGGCAATCTTGCGAACGATCCCAAGATCATGGGTGATGAAAAGCACCGACATCCCGAGACGGGTCTGCGTGTCCTTGAGCAGTTTCAGGATTTGCGCCTGCACGGTGACGTCGAGCGCCGTCGTCGGCTCATCGGCAATGAGGAGATCGGGCTCGTTCGCCAGGGCCATCGCGATCATCACGCGTTGGCGCTGGCCGCCCGAGAGCTGGTGCGGATAACTTTGAAGACGTCCGGCCGGCTCCGGAATGCCGACCTGACCAAGTAAATCGACAATTCGCGCGCGCGCGGCCGGGCCTTTAAGATCTTGATGCAACGCGAGAATCTCGCCGATTTGCTTCTCGATCGTGTGCAGCGGATTGAGCGAGGTCATCGGCTCCTGGAAAATGATCGTGATGTCGTTGCCGCGTACATGGCGCATGTCGCGTTCGCTCAACGGAAGCAGGTCGCGACCCTTGAACATGATCGAACCCGACGGATGGTGCGCCGCCGGATAGGGAAGCAACTTCATCACCGACAGGGCGGTGACCGATTTGCCGGATCCGGATTCCCCGACAAGCGCAACCGTCTCCCCTTTGCCGATGTCGAACGACACACGATCGACGGCCACAAACTCGCGCGCACCCTTTCCGAAGGCGATCGACAGGTCGCGGATGGACAGCAGGGTCTCGTTCGCGCTCATCTGAAGGTCTTCCTCGGATCAAATGCATCACGAACGGCTTCGCCAATGAAGATCAGCAACGAAAGCATGATCGCAATGCTGAAAAAGCCAGTGAGTCCAAGCCATGGCGCCTGCACGTTGGCTTTTCCCTGCGACAGCAATTCACCCAGCGACGGTGAACCCGGCGGCAGGCCGAAGCCGAGGAAGTCAAGCGCGGTCAATGTCATTACCGACGACGACAAGATGAATGGCAGGAACGTCATGGTCGCAACCATCGCGTTCGGCAACAAATGCCGGAAGATAATGACAGTATTAGAAACGCCGAGAGCGCGGGCTGCCTGGATGTATTCAAAATTGCGGCCACGCAAAAATTCCGCACGCACCAATCCGACGAGAGACACCCAGGAAAACAGCAGCAATATTCCGAGCAGGACGAAGAAGCCAGGCACGAGAACCGATGAAATAATCAGCAGCAGATAAAGCGATGGAATTGAATTCCATATCTCGATGAAGCGCTGGAACAGAAGGTCGGTCCAGCCTCCGAAATACCCCTGAACGGCGCCAGCCGCGACACCAATAATCGAAGAAACGATGGTGAGAACGAGCCCAAACAGCACCGAAATGCGGAAGCCGTAAATCAGCCGCGCCAGCACATCGCGGCCGCCATCGTCGGTGCCGAGCCAGTTGGTCTCGAGCTCGCCGCACTTTGCAAAGCCATGACTCGCGGCAAACTCGCAGTCTTTTTGCGTCAACATCCATGTGGGTTTGGACGGAAACGGTGATGGCGGCTTGCTCACCTGGGTGTTGTAGGAAAAACGAACAGGTGGCCAAATTATCGTGCCGCCTTCCTTCTCGATGAGGCCGATCAGGTAGTCGTCTCTGAAGTCCGCGGCAGTGCCGAACAGGCTTGGATCATCTCCTTTGGCAAAGGCCGTGTCGGGATATGTGAAGACGGCGGGGAAAAAGAAACGACCGTTTACATGGACTAAAATCGGCTTGTCGTTTGCAATGAATTCCGCGAACAGCGACACGAGAAACAGCGTAAGAAAGATCCACAACGACCAATACCCGCGGCGATTGGCCTTGAAGTTTTCCCAGCGACGCTTGTTGATTGGAGATATTTTTATCCAGCGCCGCTCCGCAACCGCGTCAGGCGCAGTCGCTGCTTCCGACTTGATTCCCGTGCGCGCGTCCACGTTAAACCTCTCGCGTCTCGAAGTCGATGCGCGGGTCGATCCACGTGTAGGTCAAATCGGAAATCAGATTTACGACCACGCCGATCAGCGAGAATATGTAAAGCGTGGCGAAGACGACGGGATAGTCTCGATTGAGCACGCTTTCGAAACCAAGCAAGCCGAGTCCATCGAGCGAAAAAATCGTTTCGATCAGAAGCGACCCGGTGAAAAAGGCGTGGACGAAAGCGGATGGGAAGCCCGCGATCACAATGAGCATGGCATTCCGGAAGATATGGCCGTAAAGCACCTGGTTGCTGCTGCAGCCCTTTGCGCGCGCCGTGAGCACATACTGTTTGCGGATTTCCTCAAGAAACGAGTTTTTTGTGAGCAACGTCATCGTCGCAAATGCCGACAGCGCCATGGCGAGAATCGGCAATGTCAGGTGCCAGAGGTAATCGAGGATCTTTTGCCACCACGGCAGCTCTGACCAACGCTCCGACACCAGCCCGCGCAACGGAAACCAGTCAAAAAACGAGCCGCCGGCGAATAGGATGATCAGCAGTATCGCGAAAAGAAATCCTGGGATGGCGTAGCCGATGACGATGACACTCGAAGTCCAGACATCGAAACGCGAACCGTCGTTTACGGCCTTTCGGATGCCGAGCGGAATCGAGATCAGATATGTCAGCAGCGTCATCCAGATCCCGAGCGACATCGACACCGGCAGCTTCTCCTTGATCAGCTGCAACACGCTGACGTCGCGGAAGTAGCTTTTTCCGAAGTCGAAGCGCACGTAATTCCAGAGCATCAGCGCAAAGCGCTCATAGGCCGGCTTGTCGAAACCGAACTGCTTCTCGAGTTTCTTGATGAACTCCGGATCGAGACCCTGTGCGCCACGGTACTTGGAGTTCGCCGCGTCGACCTGCGAGGCCCCCTGAGCGCCACGGCTACCAAAGTCGCCACCCGCAGAGCCGGAAATGCGTGACGATGCGCCAGTGTCGGCTCCCGTCAGCTTGGCAATCACCTGTTCGACGGGTCCGCCGGGCGCAAATTGCACCACAACGAATGCAACAAGCATGATCCCGAACATCGTCGGGATCATGAATAGAATGCGACGGATGATATATGCGCCCATTGCCCTGTCAGTATGGCATACCGCGGTGCTGCGAAAACGCGTCACCGCGCCCAAAAACGCCTGGCCACTGGTTTTACACCGGTTCTAGCCGCCCTTCTCGACCTTTGATGCCTTCCCGCGATCGGACCACCAGGTGCCCGGGATACCCCTGAAATAGCGCGGTTGGGCATCCGGACGGTCGAACACATCCCAGTACGCAATCCAGTGCGATGCTTTGTACCAGTGTGGAATCCAGTACCTGCCTGAACGAAAGACGCGGTCGAAGGCCCTGCAGGCGGTGATAAGCTCGTCGCGCGTTTTGGCGGCGATGATGTCCTCAATCAACTTGTCGAGCACCGGATCGGCGATACCCGCCCGGTTTTGCGATCCTTTGATCGCTGCGGCCTGAGAGCTGAAATATGGCCGCAGTGAATCCCCCGGCGTGGACGAAAAGCTCAGGCGTTCGGTCGTGATGTCAAAATCAAAATCATCCGCGCGACGCCGGTACTGGACCGGATCGACGATACGCAAGCTTGCAACGAGCCCAAGCACCTCAAGATTCTTGATGTAGGTGAGATGGTGCGGCTTGAAGGTCGGTTCATCGATCAGAAACTCGATTTCGATCGGGCGGCCATCCGGCATGACCCGTTTGCGGTTCACCAGCTTGAAGCCGGCTTCGTTAAGTAGCTGCACCGCGTGGCGTAGCCAGCGCTTGTCCTGCCCCGATCCGTCCGTCACCGGCGGCACATAAGGTTCACCGAAGACTTCTTCAGGCAACTGACTCCGGAAAGGCTCCAGCAGCGCGACCTCGGCCGCGCTCGGCTTACCGGTCGCTTTCATCGGTGAATTCTCGAACAATGAATGCGTCCTGTCGTACGAGCCGTACATGATATTTTTATTAGTCCACTCAAAATCGAAGGCATCGATGAGAGCTTCGCGCAAACGTCGATCCTTGAATTTTTCGCGCCTCACATTGATGAACCACCCTTGCGCCCCCGACGGCGTGTCGTCCGGGATCACCGTTCGCTTGACGCGGCCATCCTTGAACGCCGGAAAATCGTAACGTGTGGCCCAGGTTCGCGACGTGAACTCCTCCCGGAACAGATAGCTCTTCGCAGTAAAGCCTTCGAAACCGACCTCCCGGTCCCGGTAGTATTCGTAACGGATAGTGTCGAAATTATTCAGTCCGCGCGCGACCGGCAGATTGGCGCCCCACCAGTCCTTAACCCGATCGAATTCGATGTAATGTCCGACCTGAAAGCGCCCGACCTTGTAGGGGCCGCTGCCTAACGGAATTTCAAGCGTCGACTGGTCGAATGGTTGCTTGGAATAATAGGCCCGCGAAAAAATTGGGAGCCCGGCGACAAATAACGGCACGTCGCGCGCACGCCCCTCGGCAAAACGCACGACGACGGTGCGGTCATCGGTCGCCTCCGCGCCTTTGCAGTCACGCAACTGTTGCGTGATGATCGGGTGGCCTTGTTCCTTTAGCGTATTGATGGACCACACCACGTCGTGAGCCGTGAGCGGCGTACCGTCGTGAAACTTCACCTCCGGCCGCAAAATAAACCGGTAGGTCAATCCATTGTCGGTTATTCGAACTGTGCGGGCTGCCAGACCATACATCGCGTCGGGCTCGTCCCCCGAGCGCACCATCAGCGTCGCGAAGGTAAAGTCCATCCCGTATGCACCCTCACCTTTGAGGATGTAGCCGTTGAGCGACGTGAAAGTCAGAAACGACCCGTTATAGCCGCGTGAGGAGACGATTTCGGAATACGCGCCGCCTTTAGGCGCATTCACGTTGACGTATGTGAAATTGGCAAAGTCAGCTGGATATTTGAGGTCACCAAAGGCCGACATGCCGTGCTTGTCGGCATCTTGCGCAATGGCGGGAGCGACAAAACGGACACCGGCGCCGGCAGCCGCGGCACCGGCAATTACGCTCAACGCATTGCGCCGGCTCAATCTCATGCAATCACGACCGTTGCGGCACCTTCGTTGCCTTGTCCTTGTCCCACCACCACACCGTAGGAAATGCCGAGCGACCGTATTTCGGCATGATTTCCGGACGACTGAATCGGTCCCACCGCGCCGTACGGACGTAAGGATAAGTCCACTGCGGCACCACAAAGAAGTTCCACAGCAGCACCCTGTCGAGGGACTTGGTAGCCGCAACGAGCTCGGCGCGATCCTTGGCGAAAATGACTCGTTCGATCAACCCATCGATGACCGGATTTTTGATACCGATGAAGTTGCGTGAGCCAGGCCGATCTGCCGCCTGCGAGCCCCAGAAATCCCGCTGTTCGTTGCCCGGCGACAGCGACTGTGGCCAGCTCGCAACAATAACATCGTAGTCCCATTGACGAAGTCGATTTTCATATTGTGCCGCATCCACGACCCGCACGTTCACGTTCATGCCAAGCCGCTCAAGTGACGGTTTGTAGAACAACACAAAGCGCTGCGTCGCAGAGTCGTCCACCAAAAACTCGAAGGTAAACGGTTCGCCAGTCTTGCTATCGACGAGCTTTGCGCTGCGAACCTCGTATCCTGCGTCGCGAAACAAAGCGAGGGCTTGCCGAAGATTGTCCCGCACCGCCTGAGGTGTGCCTCCAACCGGATTGGTGTAGGGCTTTGTGAAAAGGTCCGCCGGCACCTTGTCGCGAACACCTTCCAAAATTTCCAGTTCCTTGCCTTCAGGCAGCCCCGTCGCCGCAAGCTCAGTGCCCTCGAAATAACTTGCAATGCGGGAATACTGCCCGAAGAAGAGCTGCCGGTTCATTTCCTCAAAATCGAATGCAAAATTAAACGCGCGGCGCACGCGCGGATCCTTGAACTTGTCGCGCCGCGTGTTGAATGTGAAGGCCTGCATCACACCGCGGTCACGAATTGGAAATTCCTCGCGTACGACGCGTTTCTCGCGGACAGCCGGAAAGTCATACGACGTGGCCCAATCCTTCGCGCTGTTTTCGAATCTCCAGTCCAGCTGGTCGCCCTTGAAGCCTTCGAGGGCGACCGTCAGATCACGGAAATATTCGTAGCGGATCTGCTGAAAATTCCGCGTTCCGATGATGACATTGACGTCCTTGCCCCAGTAGTCATCCACCTTTTCGTAGACCAGCGTGCGGCCAGGAGCGAATTCCGTGAGCTTGTACGGCCCGCTGCCAAGCGGGGGTTCAAGCGAGGTCTGCGAGATATCGCGTTTGTTTCCGTTCTTGTCGGTTCCTTGCCACCAATGCTTTGGCAGGACCGGTAGCTGCCCTACGATGTGAGGCAACTCGCGGTTGCCCGGCCCATCAAAGGTGAAGGTGATCTCCCGCTCTCCGGTCAGGTCGACCTTTGTGACATGGCGATAGTAGGCGCCGTAAAACGGGCTATTCGCTTTAAGAACCTCAAAGGAGAATATGACGTCGTCCGGCGTCACCGGCTTGCCGTCGTGCCATCGCGCATTGGCTCTCAAGCGATATGTCACTGCGGAGTGGTCGGTGGGATGGCTGACGGCTTCTGCAAGCAATCCGTACGCCGTCGAGACCTCGTCAAGTGCCGGGGTCATGAGCGTTTCGATAAACAACTCTGAGCCGGCAGCGATGCTGCCTTTTACCCCGGCGACAACCGTATTGAAGTTGTCGAACGTGCCGAAAGCGCCCAGGCGCACTGTGCCGCCCTGCGGAGCCCGTGGGTTCACGTAGTCGAAATGCTTGAAACCTTCCGGATATTTGATGTCACCGAACAATGACAGGCCGTGATGCCAGGTGTTGGTTTGCGCTTCGGCTCGCGACAGCGAACCGAGGCCAATCGCACTGAAGGCTGGCATTGCAAAACTCGCGGCGCTGGCGCGCAGGATCGACCGGCGACTGAAATTCATACAATTGCTCCGACGCAGAACGTACCGACCGAGATGCAATCACTGCCGATTATGTCGGTTTTTCGATTCACCGCCAGCGGGTGTAGCCTCTCGCCCACTACGTAACAGTCACAAATCCGTGGCCAAACGCCGCAAGAAACGCAAACGGCCGGACAAAATTGCCCGGCCGTCTAAATGAAATATTGGTAATGGCGGCTATTTCTTGGGGGCCTCTCCACCCGCAGGTGCACCTTCCGCGGCCTTCGGTAGCGGAACTGGGTTGTCCGACAGCGTGCGCAGATAGTCGATCAAATCGGCGCGCTGCTCAGGCTTTGTAATTCCAGCGAACGTCATCGCCGTTCCCGGGATAAATTGGCGCGGATTTGCGAGAAACTTGTTGAGTTCGTCGAATGTCCATTTGCCACCTTTGGACTTCATCGCGGCTGAAAAGTTGAAGCCACCGCGGCCTTCGCCGCGATCACTCCCGACAATATTAAACAGATTGGGACCGACGCGGTTGGGGCCACCCTTCTCGAAAGTGTGGCAAGCGGCGCATTGCTTGGCGGTCGCCTGACCCTTTTCTGCCGATGCCTTTGCGAGAAGGGTTTCGATTGGCTGCTCCGGTTCCTTTGACGCGCCGGTTTTCTCACCGCCGCTCTCCTTGATAGCAATATTGAACCCAGGCTTGGCCGGTTTCTCAGGCGCGAAAATAGCGCCGGCGGCAATATTGAGCGAAAGCAAAGCCAGGCAGGTGCCGAGTACGGCGCCAAGGATTTTGTTTAGTTCGAAGGAATTCATCGAATTTCGGCTCCCGAAGCGGGCGTGACGGTGCGGAGCGGATATCGCCAGGGACCTGGCGTCGGCGATCAGATACCGGTTTGCCTGGCCTCTGGCAACCCGTATAAGCGCCTGCGGCGTTTTCGACATTCGTCATATGTGCCTAGGCACCCGGCGCCCCGATGCGCGATACGATCATCCTCATCCCCGCACGCCTTGCATCGACGCGGCTGCCCGGCAAGCCGTTGGCAGACCTGCACGGCGCCCCGATGATCGTGCACGTCCTGCGTCGTGCCGAAGCCGCTCGAATCGGCGATGCCATTGTGGCGACCGATTCGGAGGCCGTCGCTGCGGCGGTGGAAAAGGCCGGAGGCCGCGCGGTGATGACGCGCAGCGATCATGAGTCCGGCTCGGATCGCATTTACGAGGCGCTCGAAGCCATTGACCCCGAGCAACACGTCGAAACCGTTGTCAATGTTCAGGGAGATTTGCCCACCATCGACGCCGACGATATCCGTGCGGCGCTCAAGCCGCTGGCCGACGGGAGCGTCGATGTTGCGACGCTGGCCGCCGTCATTACTGATCCCGACGAGCGGACAAATCCCAATGTCGTCAAAGTATCAGGCCGCGAGATTGCACCGGGCCGCCTTCACGCGACAACCTTCACCAGGGAAAATGCGATGGGCCCCGGCCCGCACTATCACCATATTGGGCTTTATGCCTATCGCCGCGCGGCGCTTGAGCGCTTTGTCAAATTGCCGCCATCCGCGCGAGAACGGCACGAGAGACTGGAGCAATTGCGCGTCCTCGACAACGGCATGCGAATCGACGCGATGGTTGTGAAAACTGTGCCCCTTGGCGTCGACACACCCGAAGATTTGGAGAAGGCACGCAAGCTGCTCGCCGGTTGACTCGACCGCCAATGTCTGCGTACGGAACGCTCGACAAGGTGATACATGGCCAAGAAGAAGATCATTTTTCAGGGCGAGCCGGGGGCAAATTCGCATCTTGCCTGCCGTGAGGCTTATCCGGATCACGAGCCGGTGCCCTGCCCGACCTTCGAGGACTGCTTTGCGGCGCTTATTGCCGGAGACGTCGATCTCGGAATGATTCCGATTGAAAATTCCGTGGCCGGCCGCGTTGCCGACATTCATCATCTAATGCCGACGGCGGGACTGCACATCATCGCGGAATGGTTTCTGCCGATTCGCAACCAGCTGATGGCGGCGAAAGGCGCGAGCCTCAAGACGATCAAGACCGTACAAAGTCACGTGATGGCTCTCGGCCAATGCCGCAATGTCATCCGCGAGCTGAAGCTGAAGCCGATCGTCGCCGCCGATACCGCCGGCTCCGCGCGCGAGGTATCGGAGGCCAAGGATCCGAGCCGCTCAGCGATCGCGTCAGGGCTGGCTGCGGATATTTACGGGCTCGATATCCTCAGGGAAAATGTTGAGGACGAATCGCATTCAACCACGCGCTTCGTCGTACTCTCACGCGAGAAGAAATGGGCAAAGCCTGGCACCGGTAAAGTCGTCACCACCTTCGTATTCAGGGTCCGCAACGTTCCGGCTGCGCTCTACAAGGCGCTTGGTGGATTCGCCACGAACGGCGTCAACATGACGAAGCTTGAAAGCTACATGGTCGGGGGCAACTTCTTCGCGACGCAGTTCTATGCGGACGTCGAGGGCCATCCCGACGATCGCGCGCTGGTTTTCGCGCTCGAAGAGCTCGCTTTCTTCTCCAAGGAACTGACCGTGCTCGGCGTCTATCCGGCCCACCCGTTCCGCGAGACGTTCAAGGAAGAGAAAGATTAGGCGTCACACAGCGACACGGCCGAGGAATCCCTCGATGCCACGTTGAAGGCTTGTTGCGGCGGTTTCGACTGTTTCGGACGCCTGCAGTACCTTGCCTGCTGAGCTGCGCGTATCGCCGACTGCCCGTGTAACGTCCTCAAGCACAGAGACCATGCCCTTGGCCCCGTTCGCGGCACTCGCCACGTTGTGAGAGATCTCATCGGTTGCACTGTCCTGCTGCTGCAAGGACAGCGCAACAGCCGACGTATAGCCGTCAATTTCACGCATGCGGTCGGTATTGCGCCGGATCGCATCGACGGCCACCCGTGTCGAATTCTGCACCGCCTCGATCTGGCTGGCGATTTGCTCGGTCGCTTTGGCAGTCTGCACAGCAAGCGATTTGACTTCGGATGCGACCACAGCGAAGCCGCGGCCGGCTTCACCCGCGCGTGCGGCTTCGATCGTGGCGTTGAGCGCAAGCAGATTGGTCTGCCCCGCGATACTGCGGATCAGGTTGACGACCTCACCGATCTGCTGAACCGTGTCGGTGAGGCGGGCCATATGCTCGTTGGTTGTCTGCGCTTCGGCGACAGAATGCGACGCGACTTCGGCGGCCTGACTGATCTGACGCCCGATCTCTCCTATCGACGCAATCAGCTCCTCGGTAGCGCCGGCAGCGGCGATCATGTTTGCAGACGCCTCATTCGTCGTCTGCACCGCGCTTGCCGCCCGGTCGGAGGTAAGACCCGAAGAATTGGACAGTGTCCCGGCAATTGAGTTCAGCGCGGCGGTGCTTTCGGAAACTGTGCGCAACACAGCTGCAACGCTTTCGCGGAACGCACGGATCTCGGCTTCGATCGTCACACGGCGGCGCTCCTGCTCCGACAATGCGGCGCTTTTTCTTTCGGCCTGGATGCGTTCGGTGATGTCGTCATGCGTACCGATCCAGTACTTTCCATTTTGGACCGGCCGGTTAACCACAAGGACGGCACGCCCATCAGGCGTCTCGACTATACGGTTCATCACAGCGCCGTCGCGCACGGCCGTCATGATCTCCAAGCGATATTTTTCTGGATCAATATTGAGGCTTCCGGTCGTGATGCGGTTTTGGATCAATTCCATAAGCGTGCAGCCGGGCTTCACGACGCTCGGCGACAATCCATACATTTCGACGTAGCGATCATTGACGACAAGAACCTGCTCGCGCGCGTCGAACAGAACGACGCCTTGCGTCATATTATTGAGGACCATCGATTGTAGTGCACCGTTGCCGTGTCCGCCGATGCGGCGACGCTGGCGCACAAACGCGTACGCGATCGCCGCAAGAACGACGATGACGATGGCGTACGTCTGGACGTTCAGCTCGGAAAGGTAAGCCAAGACCCGCGCGCCCCAAGGTTCGACCTTATAAGGTCGCAAGCTTTTATTAATTGTTAAACTGCGGTGGCTCGCCGGAGACCCGCGTTTGTTCGAAATGCTCGACAAAGCGCGGCGAAAGCTTGCGCAAGCGTTCGAGACCAATGCGACCGGAACGCGTGATATAGCTCATCGCAAAATCGACGGGCGCAAGTTTCATGTGCTCCCCAAATCGCTCATACCAGGTCGCGCTCCCGTTGGCGCCGGCAACGAGCTTTTCGAGGATAGGCCGCCGAGCTGTTTCAAAGCTCTGCAGCGCAGCTTGGATATCGCCCGCACTGGCGCCCAACGCCTTGTCGAGCGTGATTGCGTCTTCCATTGCCAGCCTGGTTCCGGAACCAATGGAGAAATGTGCGGTGTGCAATGCGTCCCCGATTAGCACGCAATTGCGGGCCGACCATTTTTCGTTATGGACAATTGGAAATTGCCGCCAGATCGAGTTGTTCGAGATCAGAGAGTGGCCGTCGAGCGTACTTGCAAAAACCCTCTCACAAAGACGTCTGCCTTCGGCCTCTTTCGACTGTGCAAGACCGGCGCGCAAGAATGTCGCTTCGTCGACCTCAACGATGAATGTGCTCAGTTCCGGTTCGTATCTGTAGTGATGTGCATTAAAACATCCGAACTCATTCTCGACGAATGTCTGTGTCAATGTTTCGAACCGCTTGGTCGTGCCGAACCAAGCGAAACGGTTGGTCATCAGGCGAACTGTCGCCCCGAATTCGCCCACATGGCTGCGGCGCACCAGCGAATTGACACCGTCCGCGCCAATCACGAGGTCGGGCTCGCCCAGGCCGTCAAGGTTTTCGATTGTTCGCTGATAGGCCGGATGTACGCCGACCGAGGCCGCTCTCGCCTGCAGTAACTGCAAGAGCTTCAGCCGGCCGATCGCCGCAAAGCCGACACCGTCGATGACTACGCGCTCGCCGCGATGCACGAGCGCGATGTCAGTCCACGATTCCATGTGTGGCGCGATGGCCGAGTGCGTCTGCGGATCGTCCTCACGCAGAAAGTCCAGCGCTTTGTCGGAAAACACGACGCCAAAACCAAAGGTGGCGTTGGCGGCATTCTGTTCGAACACGCGCACGTCGGCGTGGGGCTGTCGCCGCTTGATCAAATAGGCGAGGTAGAGCCCGGCAGGGCCGGCGCCGAGGATGGCAATACGCATGGCTCAGTGTTGCAGAGGGTCCGCTCTGGCGAAAGCGGGCGACAATCAAATCGTCTGATTATATGCGCCGACTTCCGGATGCGTGCGCAACACACCATCGACCGCTTTGAACATGTCGCGCATGCGCTGTTCGGACACCGGACTTTCCACAACGACCACCAGCTCCGGCTTATTTGACGACGCGCGCACCAGTCCCCAGGTGCCATCCTCGACGGTCACACGCACGCCGTTGACGGTGACCAGCTCGCGGATCGCCTGGCCGGCAACTTTGGTGCCGTCCGCCTTGGCAGCTTCGAACTGTTTCACGACGGAATCCACAACCGCGTATTTTTTCTCGTCGTCGCAATGCGGCGCCATGGTCGGCGACCCCCACGTCTTCGGCAACGCCTTACGCAGGTCGGCCATGGTCTTTTCGGGGTTGCGATCGAGCATGTCGCAGACTGCGAGCGCGAAGATCATGCCGTCATCGTAACCGCGGCCGAACGGCTTGTTGAAAAAGAAGTGTCCGGATTTTTCAAATCCGGCGATAGCGCCGAGCTCGTTGACGCGTCGTTTGATGTAGGAGTGCCCAGTCTTCCAATAGTCGGCCTTCACGCCGTTTGCCTTGAGCACCGGATCCGTCAAAAACAGTCCGGTCGATTTCACGTCGACGACGAAGGTCGTGTTCCGATGCATTGTTGACATGTCGCGAGCGAGCATCACGCCGACCTTGTCGGCAAAGATCTCCTCACCTTCGTTGTCAACAACGCCGCAGCGGTCACCGTCGCCATCGAAACCGAGCGCGACATCGGCGCGGTTGACCAGCACCGCATCGCGCATCGCATGCAGCATCTTCATGTCTTCGGTGTTGGGATTATACCGCGGGAACGTGTGATCGAGATTGCAATCGAGCGGCACGACTTCGCAGCCGACGGCTTGCAGGATCCGCGGCGCAAAGGCGCCGGCAGTGCCGTTGCCGCAGGCCGCAACGACCTTGAGCTTCCGCTTGAGCTTCGGCCGTTTGGTGAGGTCTGCGATGTAGCGCTCGGGGAAATTCTCGACGAACTCGTAGCTGCCGCCCGGCTTGATGTCGAATTTCGCGCCAAGCACAATTTCCTTGAGGCGTTTCATTTCGACAGGACCGAAGGTGAGCGGCCGATTGGCCCCCATCTTCACGCCGGTCCAGCCATTGTCGTTATGTGAGGCCGTGACCATGGCGACGCACGGCACGTTGAGCTCGAACTGCGCGAAATAGGCCATCGGCGTGATCGCCAGGCCGATGTCGTAGACCTTGCAACCCGAAGCCATCAGGCCCGACACCAATGCCATCTTCACCGACGACGAATAGCTCCGGAAATCGTGGCCGGTGACGATTTCGGGCTTAACGTTCAGTTCGCGAATGAGCGTGCCGAGACCAAGCCCCAGCGCCTGCACGCCCATTAAGTTGATTTCCTTTTCCAGAAGCCAACGCGCGTCATATTCGCGGAAGCCGGTCGGCTTCACGAGCGGCGTCGATTCATAAGCATAGGTATTTGGCGTCAGCGCAGGTTTAGGCGTCGGAAACATCAGGTCCTCAAAACAGGGTGGGGGAATCCAATACCCTAACGCCGCAGAGCAGCAAAGCGCTCCATCGGAATAGCACCAAGTCGGAAGTGAAGAAGTCTTGCCCTACTGCTCGAGAACTATGCGTCCATTGGCGTATTCGTACCGGCGGAGGCGCGACAGAAATGAGACCCCGAGCAGATTCTTTGCGAGCGCCTGGTCGGGAAGCACCATGGCGGGCACGTCGTAGACGGTGATTCCACCGAGTTCGATGCGGTCGATCGTGGCGCGCGCTGCTTTGATCCTTCCATTGGCCGTTACTGCGGTGGCCGTATAATCGCTCGGCCGTGGACGAATTCCTACCCGCGCAGCGTCCGATTCACGCAGCACGACGAGCGAGGCGCCGGTGTCGATAATGAAGTCGACATTGCGGCCTTCGACCCTCGCGTCAACCTGAAAGTGACCAAGACGATCCGCCTCAACCATCAGACTGCGCCCTGACGTTGTCGGCTCGCGCGGCTCGTAAGCCGGCTGCACCACCGCAGCTTGCGGCGGTGGCGACGAGACCGCTTGATCGGCGTAGCGGGCGACAACGCCGCCGAGCACGACCAGAACAACGGCAAAGATCATCAGCTGTCGCATGACAGGATCCAGATGCTAGGCTGAGAGAGTAGGCGAGCAGCTTCAAAGGCTGCTTAACGAAACAGGCGTGGCCCGCCGCCATTTGCCCATGGTCAGCTACCCGTTACCTTATTTCAGACAATTGAATCCAATGTTCAATGACCGCGCGGCTTTGCACGCCGTGTCGCCGGCGCTGTGAGCGGATCGTCCGGCCAGGGATGCTTGGGATAACGGCCACGAAGGTCGGACCGAACGTCTTTGTAGCTGCCACGCCAGAAGCCAGGCAGGTCGCGCGTGACCTGAACCGGTCGGCGCGCAGGCGACAGCAGCTCAATCAGCAAGGGCACGCGCCCTCCTGCAATGACGGGGTGAACAGCGAGCCCGAACAGCTCCTGCACGCGGATCGCGAGCTTGGGCCCATCCTCCCCTTCGTAGTCAATCGGGACATTGGAGCCGGACGGCGCCGTGAAGTGCGTGGGCGCTTCCGCTTCGAGGCGTTTACGCAAATTCCACGGGACCAGGACATCGAGTGCCGCAACGAGGTCATCCGCGCCGATTTGCGACAACGCGGTTTTTCCGTCGAGAAACGGCGCCAGCCAGTCCGCCGCTGTGCGCGCAAGCGCATAATCGGACAAGTCGGGCCACTCGTCGCCTTCGGCCCTGCGCAAGAAATTCGCACGATCGCGGAATTGCGCCTGTGCCTTGCTCCACGGCAACCTGGCAATTCCCAAGCCGGCGATTCCTTCTGCGAGCAGTCTTGCAGCCTCAGGCCCGGGCGCAACCGGTAGTGCCCTCTCGCTCAAGACCAACGCGCCGAGCTTCCTGACGCGACGCGAGCGAAGCGACGCCGATGCCGCCTCAAATGTTATCGCTTCGTCCTCTTCGATTTGTCCGGCGAACCTCGCTTCGATCTCACCGAGACTAATGGGAGCAGCGAGGACGACACGGCTCGCCGACGCCGCGCCTGTGAGCTCCGCAACCACCAGATAGGGTTCGCGTGCGAGCGGTGACACCGGATCGACGTTGCCGCCACGGCCATTTGCGAGGAGGAAGCTTCCGTTCCCGCCGCCGCGATTTTTCGCGACGCGGTCGGGATAGGCTAGGGCGAGCAGCAAGCCGGGATCGTGCCCGCCGCCAGCAGCCTTTTCACCGGCCGCCGTGTCCGCCCATCGCCTCACCAATGCTCGCGCATCGTCCGCACGTTTCGATCGGTCACGGCGGAAATTGTCAAGCCGGTTACGTAAATCGACGTCATCGCCCCCGAGACCTCGTTCGGTGATCATTGCTGCAATGTCGGCGGCCAGTTCTCCGTCACCTTCGGCCGCCGCATCGACCACCATGCGCGCGAGCCGCGGCGGCAACGGGAGCGCACGCAGTTTACGGCCCTCATCCGTGATGCGCCCGACGCGATCGATGGCGCCAAGCTCGCCAAGAAGGTTCGTGGCTTCGGTAAGCGCGGCGCGTGGTGGAGGATCGAGAAACGCAAGCCTCCCAGGATCGCTTACGCCCCACTGCGCCAGGTCGAGCACGAACGAAGACAGGTCCGCGGACAGTATTTCCGGGCGCGTGTAGGCCTCGAGCGAAGCAGTCTGCGGCTCGTCCCAAAGCCGGTAACAGACGCCAGGCTCCATACGCCCTGCCCGACCGCGCCGTTGATCGGCGGCAGCACGCGATACCCGTACGGTTTCCAGCCGCGTGATCCCAACATCCGGCTCGTAGCGCGGTATTCGCGACAGCCCGCTGTCGATCACGACCCGGACCCCCTCGATACTGAGCGACGTTTCGGCAATCGAGGTCGCCAACACCACTTTGCGCCGTCCTTTCGGCGCTGGTGAAATAGCGCGGTCCTGCTCGCGCGCATCGAGCGCGCCATAGAGCGCGACGATATCGACCCCAGCGTCGGTGACACGTTCCTTCAGCAGCGACTCGGTGCGGCGGATTTCACCGGCGCCCGGGAGAAATACCAGGAGCGACCCCGTTTCCACCCGCAATGCGCGCTTGATGGCGTCAGTGACTTGCCGCTCTATGGCGGCACGCGAGTCGCGGCCCAGATAGCGGGTCTCTACCGGAAAGGCGCGACCTTCACTTTCGATTGCCAGGGCGTCACCTAAGAGCGCAGCGACGCGCGCACCGTCGAGCGTCGCCGACATGACCAGCAGCTTGAGGTCCGACCGCAGGCTCTGCTGAGAGTCGCGCGCCAACGCGAGACCAAGATCGGCGTCCAATGAACGCTCGTGAAATTCGTCGAACAGCACCGCTGCCACACCTTCGAGGGATGGGTCGTCAATCACAAGGCGCGTGAAAATTCCTTCGGTCACGACTTCGATGCGCGTTCGCTTCGTGACTCGCGAGCCAAAGCGTACGCGCAGGCCAACGGTGTCACCGACCTGTTCGCCGAGAGTGGCTGCCATGCGGGCGGCTGCGGCGCGCGCTGCGAGCCTGCGCGGCTCCAGTATGAGAATCTTCTTATCCTTTGCCCACGATTCCTCGTGCAGAACGAGCGGCACCCGCGTGGTCTTGCCGGCGCCTGGCGATGCAACAAGTACCGCAGCATTGCGGTCGGCGAGCGCGGCTCTCAGCGCCGGCAGCGCCGCGTCAATCGGAAGTGTCGTGTCAAATTTTCGTGCCACAGCGATTGCCTACCGCCTGCGCAAGCGGGTGGTCCACTAACACAAACATCGGGTGAAATGCGATACGAAGTCGTTCTAGCGTGTCCCCCGCCTCAGCGGGGGACGGCAACTTCTATTGAATGGCCGGGCTGTGCACATCTGCTATTCCTGCGCCCGTCCGATGCCTTCGTAGGCAAAACCACGGCGCGCTATCTCGTCCGGCCGATAAACGTTTCGAAGATCGACGAGCACCGGTTGCGCCATAATCGTCTTGAGGCGGTCGAAATCAAGCGCCCGGAATTGCTCCCATTCGGTGACAATCACGAGCGCAGCGGCTCCTTTGGCGCAGGAATAGGCGTCATCGCAAAAGGTGACATTCCCGAGCAAACTTTTAGCCTGCTCCATACCGATCGGATCGTACGCGCGCACTTTGGCGCCCATGTCCTGCAATGCCGTAATGAGCGGAATCGATGGCGCCTCACGCATATCGTCGGTATTCGGCTTGAATGTCAGCCCGAGGATGGCGACGGTTTTCCCGCGCACGTCCCCGCCGAGCGCGGCGGAAACTTTCCGCGCCATTGCGCGCTTGCGCGTGTCGTTCACGGCTGCAACCGCCTCCACGATGCGCAGCGGTGACGCATGGTCCTGGGCCGTCTTGATCAGGGCAACCGTATCCTTAGGAAAGCAGGATCCGCCGTAGCCCGGCCCGGCATGCAGGAATTTCGATCCGATCCGGTTGTCGAGTCCGATGCCGCGCGCCACTTCCTGCACGTCGGCCCCCACTTTCTCGGCAAGATCGGCAATTTCGTTGATAAAGGTGATCTTCGTGGCCAGAAACGCGTTGGCGGCGTACTTGATCAGCTCGGCTGTGCGGCGGCCTGTGAACAGAATCGGCGAACGGTTGAGGTAGAGCGGCCGGTAGAGCTCGCTCATAAGCTCGCGCGCGCGCGTATCGGCGGTGCCGATGACGATGCGATCGGGAAGCTTGAAATCGCGGATAGCAGCGCCTTCGCGGAGGAACTCAGGGTTGGACACGACGGCATAATCGGCGTCGGGGCGAGTTTCGCGGATGATGCGCTCAACCTCGTCGCCGGTGCCAACCGGAACTGTCGACTTTGTTATGATGACGGTGAACCCGTCGAGGGCGCGCGCGATTTCGCGCGCAGCGTCATAGACGAAGCTCAGATCTGCGAACCCGTCGCCGCGACGCGACGGAGTGCCGACTGCAATGAATACAGCATCGGCTTCGGCCACCGCACCGGTGAGTTCCGTCGTGAATTTTAGACGATCGGCGCGCGCGTTGATCGCGACCACGTCGTTTAGGCCCGGCTCATAAATCGGCACTTCACCGCGCCTCAGCGCAGCGATCTTTTCTTTGTCTTTATCGACGCAAACGACTTCGTGCCCGAAATCGGCAAAACAGGCGCCTGAAACAAGGCCAACATAACCGGTACCGATCATCGCAACGCGCATTTACTAATCCACCCGCAGCATAGTTAACCTTTGCGGCCGAAGCCGTCGGCGCCTCCATAGCAGAGCCGTTACCGAGTGGCGAGAGCCGCAATCGAGTTTGAGCTTTGTAGATTAAGAACAACGCGGCGACTCAATACGGGTTGGATGGTACCGGACGAGTTCGCCGCGCGGGTCCTCTACGGCTACACGGGCCGCATCTTCGCAAAAGCCGAGCTTCACGCTCGCGGCGCGCGCACAAGCCGTCGTGTTGCAGGCAGTTTAATAAGTCCACAACCACCTCCTGGGCGGATTGATAAAGGAACGCCAACGGCCCACATTCGGGCCATGCCTGCTCCTCCAAAATCGAAACCAGCCAAGCCTGTCAAAGTCTCGCCCGCAAAAACCGCAGCGACATCGCCTGCCGCGCGACCGGTGAGAAAGGGCGATCACGTCTTTCTCGTCGACGGCTCCGGTTACATTTTCCGCGCCTATCACGCGATCAGGTTCGAGCCACGGACGCCTGACGGCACACATGTGAACGCCGTCTACGGCTTCTGCAACATGCTGTGGAAGCTGCTCAAGGAAATGAAACCGGACGAGCGACCGACGCATCTCGCGGTCGTCTTCGACAAGTCCGAAAAGACTTTTCGGACCGAGATGTACAAAGAGTACAAGGCGCATCGACCTCCTCCCCCCGATGACCTTATCCCGCAGTTCCCTCTTATCCGCGAAGCCGTGCGAGCCTTCGAGATTCCGTGCCTTGAACAGGCCGGATACGAGGCCGACGATCTGATCGCGACCTACGCGCGTATTGCCTGCGATGCCGGCGCAACCGCAACTATTGTCTCATCCGACAAGGACCTCATGCAGCTCGTGAACGACTGCGTGATCATGTATGACACAATGAAGGACGCACGGATCGGAATTCCCCAGGTCATCGAAAAATTCGGCGTGCCACCGGAGAAGGTGATCGAGGTCCAGGCGCTGATCGGGGACACCTCGGACAACGTGCCCGGCGTGCCCGGTATCGGCGTGAAGACCGCCGCGCAACTGATCGGCGAATTTGGCGATCTAGAAACGCTGCTCAAGCGCGCCGGCGAGATTAGGCAGGACAAGCGACGTCAGGCCCTCATCGACAACGCCGAGGCTGCGCGCATTTCCAAGAAGCTCGTCACGCTCGACGACCGCGTGCCGCTGGATGAGCCGATCGAAAATCTCGGCGTGCGCGAGCCGGATTACAAAGAGCTGATCGCTTTCCTCAAGTCCATGGGCTTCAAGACGCTAATTCAGCGTGTCGCTGAGAAAAGCGGGATTGACGCCGCGCAGATCGAAGCCGGCGGAACGGAATCAACGCCTGTGGCAAAGCCAAGCGCTGCCCGGCCCGCTCCGTCGAGCCGGATTGCGGGACAAGGACAGCTGGCACTCGATGTCTCCACGCCACGCAAAACCCCCGGACCGAGCACTCCTGCTCTCACGCCGATCTCTTTGACAGAGCATCGCCTGGCGGCCTTGCGGCAGGCAAAAATCGATGCTGCAAAGTACGAAACAATCCAGACGCTCGATCGCCTGCAGCACTGGATTGCGCGCGCACGCGAGACCGGTGTGTTGGCGCTTAAAACCGAGACCAGCAGCCTCGATCCGATGCAGACGGCTCTCTGCGGTCTTGCAATCGCGGTCGCGCCGAACGAAGCCGCCTATCTGCCGCTCGGTCATCGCGAAGCCAGTGAGGGCGAAACGTCGGGGCTGTTTGCCGCCAAGCTTTGCGATGGCCAGATCCCTGAACGTGAAGCGCTCGATGCGCTCAAGCTGCTTCTCGAAGACGAGTGCATTGTTAAGACTGGCCACGACATCAAGCGCGATTGGCTGGTGCTGGCCTGCCGCGGCGTTCGGCTCGGTGCGACCGATGACACGATGCTGATGTCCTATGTGTTGGACGCCGGCAAAGGGGCCCATGATATCGACAGCGTCGTCACGCGTTACTTCGGCCGTAGCCCCGCGCGCTTTAATGACGTGAAGAACAAGGACAAAGCGCTGTTCACGCCGGAAGCAACGCCTGTTGCCCGCGCTGCGGTTTATGCCGCGGAAGACGCCGACGTCACGCTGCGCCTCTGGCAGGCCCTGAAGCCACGCATGACTGTCGAAAAAGTCGTCAGCGTTTATGAGACGCTCGAACGCCCCATGCCGCAGGTTCTTGCCGCAATGGAAGAGCGCGGCATTTCGGTCGATCCCGGCGTGTTGTCGCAGCTCTCCAATGACTTCGGCAAGAAGCAGGTGGCGCTCGAGCAGGAGATCAACAAGATTGCCGGAACGCAGGTCAACCCGGGCAGCCCGAAGCAGCTCGGCGACATTCTTTTCGGACAGATAGGCCTGCCGGGCGGCACGAAGACAAAGACAGGGCAATGGTCGACGGGTGCGCGAACGCTCGAAGACCTGGCCGAGCAGGGACACAAGCTGCCGCAGGTGATCCTGAACTGGCGCCAAGTGTCGAAACTGCGCTCGACCTACACCGAGGCCCTGCCCCAATACGTCAATCCCAAGACACACCGTGTCCACACGAGTTACGCGCTCGCGTCGACTTCAACCGGACGGCTGTCGTCATCCGAACCGAACCTGCAGAATATTCCGATCCGCACGGAAGATGGCCGGAAGATCCGGCGGGCCTTTGTCGCCGCGCCGGGAACGAAACTTGTCTCCGCCGATTACTCGCAGATCGAGCTTCGACTTCTGTCGGAAGTTGCGAACGTGCCGACGCTTCGCAAGGCCTTCCAGGACGGCGTCGACATTCACGCTATGACCGCATCGGAAATGTTCGGGGTACCGGTCAAGGATATGCCGGCTGACGTGCGTCGGCGTGCCAAAGCAATCAATTTCGGAATCATCTACGGCATTTCCGCTTTTGGCCTTGCCGCGCAGCTTGGTATCGCTTCGAAAGAAGCGAGCGAATACATCAAGAAATATTTCGAGCGCTTTCCCGGCATTCGTGATTACATGGATGAAACGCGCGAGTTCTGCCGTGAGCACGGCTACGTGCTGACGCTGTTCGGGCGCAGATGCCACTATCCGGATATTAAGGCGAGCAATCCGTCGATCCGCTCTTTCAACGAACGTGCCGCCATCAATGCCCGACTGCAGGGATCAGCAGCCGATATTATCCGCCGTGCAATGATCCGCATCGATCCTGAACTCAAGAAGGACAAGCTCGGGGCGCAGATGTTGCTGCAGGTGCATGACGAATTGATCTTTGAGGTGCCGGACAACGAAGTGGAGCGGACTTTGCCGGTCATCAAGAGCGTCATGCAGAGCGCTCCCGACCCGGCGGTCGCCTTGCACGTGCCGCTCCAGGTCGACGCCCGCGCAGCGGACAACTGGGAAGCGGCGCACTAGGGCCTAAGGCACCACAGCGAAGAACAAGAACACCGCGAATATGACAAGATGAACGATGCCCTGGAGCACGGTCGTCCGGCCCGTGCCTAGTGTGATTACGTTCACGAGCAGCGTGAGCAACAAAAGCACTTCTTCTTTGGTATTCAGCCCGAGCTCGAGCGGTCTTTGAAGTACAATCGAAACGGCGGCAACTGTCGGGATCGTGAGCCCGATGGTCGCGAGCGCCGAACCCAAAGCCAGATTCAGGCTCGTCTGCAATCGATTGGCTTGCGCCGCCCTCAGGGCGGCCAGTCCTTCGGGCAGCAGGACCAGCGCGGCAATGACGATTCCTACCACCGCTTCCGACGCATTGAGCGAGGCCACGCCGAACTCGATCGTCGGTGTGAGGACCTTTGCAAGGCCGACGATAGCGACAAGAGCGGCAAACAGAATTCCGACACTTGTTAGTGCCGTTGCGTTGGAGGGAGGCGGTGCGTGAGTTTCCTCAGTGCCGCCTCGTACGGGGAGGAAATAGTCGCGGTGACGCACCGTCTGAACGAATACGAACGCGCCGTATAGCAACAGTGAGATTATCCCGGCGAAGACAAGCTGGGCCGTGTTGAAATATGGACCGGGGGCAGTTGTTGCAAAATTGGGCAAGACCAGCGTGAGAACGGTGAGGGCAGCGAGCACAGCCAAGGCCGCGCTCGCGCCATGGACCTGGAATCCTTGTTCGTGGTGGCGCGCACCGCCCCACAGCAGGCACATCCCTACGATCCCGTTGCATACGATCATGACCGCAGCGAACACGGTATCGCGGGCCAAGCCTGCCTTTCCTGTCGGAACCGCAATCATCACGGACACGATCAGTGCTACCTCGATCACCGTCACCGCGACTGCCAGCACAAGCGTACCAAACGGCTCGCCAGTGCGGTGTGCAACCACCTCGGCGTGATACACGGCCGCAAAAACAGTCGCGATCAAGACAGCACCCGCGATCGCCGCAACACCCCCGCGAACTTGCAGGAATGGAGTCAGCAGCAGAATCAGCCAAGCTCCCGCCGGCCATGCCCAGGCCCACCAGGGCATTTGCATTGCGCGAGCGCGCCGCCGGGCGTTAGGAGCCTTGCTCATTTTGTAACTGCTATTTTCGCTTCTTCCGGCGCGCTTTGGCAGCTCCACGGCGGACTGTCGATTTTGATTTTGCCGCCTTGGCCCCTTTCGCCGGCAACACCGCGATTGCCTCGATTTCAAAAAGTGCGCCCGGCCGTGCCAGTTGCGAGATCGCAACGGTTGTGCTCGCCGGCGGCGCCGACATGTTGAAGTGTGAATCACGCACCTCTCGGAAGATCGATATGTGCGACATATCGACGAGATAGTTATTGATTTTTACGACGTCCTTGAGGGTAGCGCCGGCGTCCGCAAGCGCGAGCTTGAGGTTTTCGACCGCCTTGTTTGCTTGTGCACGGAAATCGCCAGGATTGCCCACGAGCCTGTTTTCCATGTCGAGCCCGAGCTGCCCGGCGATGAAGATAAGCCGGTTCGGCCCAGTGGCCTCGACGACATATGAGTAGCCTGGTGGCTTGGCGAGCGTGCTCGGATTTGAAAAGCGGACGTTAGCGGCCATCGACACCTCCCTGTTCTGTGGCCCTCATGCGGGCATCGGATTATGCGCGCAACATCATAGCGTGCGAAAGCCTCAGCTTGACTATCCGATCCGAGTGCTGGACCTTGTGAAGGGCAATGCAAGGGTGCGGAAGGCCTGCATGGCCGGCGCCCGTAAGTTGGGGGGTCCGGCAATGACCGCGCAAGCGGTTTCTCACGTCTATTTTGGCCTGAACGCGATGTGGGTTTCGACCTGCATTCTTGCGATTACCTACGCCGTCATCATGTCTGAGAAGGTCAACCGCGCGATCGTCGCGCTGGTGGGCGCTGGGGTGATGGTTTTGGTCGGTGTGCTCGACCAGGAAGAGGCGATCAAAGGGGTCGATTGGAATACTATTGGACTGCTAACCGGCATGATGATCCTTGTGTCGATCTCACGACGCTCGGGCATGTTCCAGTATCTCGCCGTTTGGTCGGCAAAAGCAGCGAAAGCGCATCCTGCCGGGATATTGTTTATTCTGCAGATAACCACCGCGGTGCTCTCCGCTTTTCTTGATAACGTCACGACCGTACTCCTTATCGTTCCGGTCACGCTTGCGATCTGTAATACGCTCAAGGTGCCGGCATATCCCTATCTGTTTGCGGAAATATTCGCCTCCAACATTGGTGGTACGGCCACCCTCATCGGCGACCCCCCCAATATCCTGATTGGCTCGCAGGTGGGCCTGTCATTCAACGATTTTGTTGTGCACCTGACGCCCGTCATCGTTGTCGTGATGGTTGTGCAGGCGGTCGTCATCCATGTCCTTTGGGGCAAAAAGCTGGAAGCTTCGGCTGCCGCAGAAGCCCGCGTCATGAAGATGAAGCCGGAAGACACTATCGAAGATTGGCTGCTGTTGAAGCAGTCACTCGTCGTCCTCATCGTAGTCATGGTTGCTTTTGTTTTGGCGCGGCCACTCCATCTTGAGCCTGCCACGATCGCCATGTTCGGTGCCGCCACCCTGATGTTGCTCGACAACTGGGCGCACCATTCCGAGAAAGCGTCAAAAAACATTCACCAGACGTTCGGCGATGTGGAATGGATCACGATCTTCTTCTTCATCGGGCTGTTCATTGTCGTTCATGGCGTCGAAGTGGGCGGCTTATTGAATCTCCTTGGTAACAAACTGGTTGCCGCGACCGGCGGCGACATTGCCTACGCTGGATTTGCCATCCTGTGGGCATCGGCATTTTTGTCCGCCATCGTCGACAACATCCCTTTCGTTGCCACGATGATTCCATTGATCAAGAGCATGGCGCCCGCTTTTGGCGGTGCTGACAAAATCGAACCGCTGTGGTGGTGCCTTTCGCTTGGCGCCTGCCTCGGCGGAAACGGCACATTGATTGGAGCTTCCGCAAATCTGACCGTTGCCGGTATCGGCGACCGAAACGGCGTCCCGTTCCGCTTTGTTACCTATACGCTCTATGCTTTCCCGATGATGGTAGTGTCGGTCGCAATCTGCCATGTCTACGTCTGGTGGCGATACTTCTAGATGGCCTGGATTTGTGCCGTTGCCGCGCTTGACCCGATGCCCGCATTGGGCAGATTCGACATGAGAAAAATTGCAGCAACGGACGGCATCATGCGCCCTGCCATATCCATTTTAACTCTATTCGTGTTTGGCGTTTTTTTTGCTGGCGCCGCTGAAGCCGCGACCTGCCGTAACACCGGCAGCTTCGATAAATGGCTGGCGGACTTCAAAAAGGAAGCACTCGCACAAGGAATTTCGCCATCGGTGCTCGCCGCTGCCTCGCCTTACCTTCAATTTGAACAACGCATCATCAACCGAGACCGTGCACAGGGTGTATTCAATCAGTCATTCCTGAAATTTTCCGACCGAATGATCGCCGGCTACCGGATGCAGAACGGCGAGCAGCAGATGAAAGGCCATGCCTCGCTATTCGCCAGGGTCGAAAAGGAATTCGGCGTGCCGGCGCCTGTCCTCACAGCGTTCTGGGGTTTGGAAAGCGATTTCGGCAAGAACACGGGCAAAAGCAACGTCTTCGTCGCCATCACAACGCTCGCCTATGACTGTCGACGGCCGGATTATTTTCGGCCACAACTTTTCGATGCGTTGCGTATCGTGCAGCGCGGCGATTTGACGATCGACGAGATGCAAGGTGGCGACTGGGCTGGCGAACTCGGCGCCATGCAGTTCACGGCATCCGATTACTACAAATATGCGGTCGACTACGATGGCGACGGCCGCCGCAACCTGGTCAAGAGCACGCCTGACACGATCGCATCGGCGGCAAACTTTCTGAAAAACCTCGGCTGGAAGCGCGGCGAGCCCTGGCTCGATGAGGTCAGGTTGACACGAGACCTTCCGTGGGACCAGGCCGATTTGGCCATCCAGCATCCTCGCTCGCAATGGACGGCCTGGGGCGTGCGCGCCGCGCGCGGCACACTGCCGGCGGACGGGGTGAAGGCAGCCTTACTGTTGCCAATGGGCCGCCGTGGCCCTGCGTTTCTGGCGTACGATAATTTCCAGGCACTGCTCGGTTGGAACTCTTCCATGGTCTACGTTACGACGATAGCCTATTTCGCAACCCGGCTCGCGGGGGCGCCGCCCGTCAACCGAGGCGATCCCGACATTGAAGTCCTGCAGCCGGAGCAGGTCATGGAGCTGCAGCGCCTGTTGACTCAGCAAGGCGACGACATTGGCGATATCGATGGGAAAGTCGGCTCCAAGACGCGTGTCGCAGTCAAGAAAACGCAACTGAAAGTCGGACTGCCCGCGGATTCTTACCCGAGCACCGAGCTGATCGAACGCTTGCGGGCGCTTGGTTCCAAGCGTTAGCAGGAACCTCGACAAACCGCGTACAAATATTCTTAAGGCCCGTTCATCTTCGATCACATCCGAATGATCGGGCGCCGGTTGGCGAACCCTCGTCCGTTTAACCAGTTGAATGACGGAACCTAAGTTCCGCGCTGGTGGAGGACGAACAATGATGAATCTGACTGGACGGATGGCGCTAGCCGTTGCACTGGCCGTCGCCATTCCGATGACAGCTGCCGCACAACAGGATCCCAGAGCTAAACACGGCGCGGCACCGCACGCTGCGCCTGCTCGGCCCGCGGCCCCGGCCGCGCGGCCTGCCGCGCCCCAGATGGCACCGCGCGCTGCGCCGCACGTTGCAGCTCCGCGCGCCGCGCCGCCGCAGGTCGCAAGGCCGCAAGCGGCACCGCAGGTCGCAAGGCCGCAAGTTGCAAGACCGCAAGCCCCAAGGCCGCAGGTATCGGCACCGCACGTCGCGCGCCCGTCGGCGCCGAACGTGCCGAGACAAAATTTTGCCGTCCCCCAACGCCATCAGGCCCCTGGGGTGGTTGATCGCAATATTCAGCAGCAGCGACGCGTTCAGCAGGACCGGCACATCCAGCGAGAGCAGCTGCGCGCCGAACGCCAGCGTCAGCGTGCGCCGGCGGCGCAAGCAAAGCCGAACGTGCCGAACCCGCAAGCCAAGACAAACGTGCAGACGCAACGGCAGCAGCAACTCAATACACAGCAACAGTTGCGTGCCGAACGCGCCCTGCAGCGTCGTGAGGACCGCGAGCTGCGGCGACTTCCAGATGCGCAAGCCAAGACAAACGTGCGACAGCAGCAACTCAACACACAGCAACAGTTGCGTACTGAACGCGCCTTGCAGCGTCGTGAAGACCGCGAGCTGCGACGCGTTCCAGCGGCACAGAGAGCGCAGCGACGGGAAGAGATACAGAATGCACGTCAGCAGCGCGCTTTGACCCGGCAACAGCTTGTGCAGCCCAACGCTGCGCAGTCGAGCGTGCGCGAACAGCGTGCGAACCGACGCAACGACGTCGCGCGCGTAACCCCTGATGCGGCGCGTCGCGGCCGATTTGCCTCGGCTTTCGCAGCGCAAAACACCCGCTTCGGGCGCGACCGCTTCAATGGGCGGGACCGCTTCGCGAACCTCGCGGCGCATCGGGCGTGGCGTCACGGGCACCGGGCAGTCTTTGTTGCCTGGTTTGGGCCGGTGTTCTGGCCTTACGCCTACTCCGACGTCTTTGACTACACGTTCTGGCCCGCGGGCTACGACGACGGCTATTGGGCCTATGTCTACGACGACTTCTTCGACGGCGTATTCTGGGGCGAGGCCGGACCGCCCGCGGAGTATGCTTATGCGGCACCATACCCGCGTTCGTCGTCTGGTTCTGGTTCTGCTTCCCGCCCCAGCTACGCCGCGGTTCGGGACCTTTGCAGAACGCCCGGAAGCGGCGTCACGGCCTGGCCGTTCACGGATATTGAGCGCAAGGTCCGGCTCAATGGCGAGCAGAAGGAGCTCCTGGCTGACATCCGCAAGGCGAGCCAGGACGCTGCTGCAGTGTTCAAGGCCTCTTGCCCGGCGGAAGATGCTTTCCAGCTCACGCCTCCGGGCCGCCTTGATGCCATGACGGCGCGGCTTGAAGCGACGCTGCAGGCCGTGCAGACAGTGCGGCCGGCGCTTGAAGCCTTCTACGCGTCACTCAGCGACGAACAGAAGGAGCGCTTCAACGAACTCGGGCCGAGGCAGACCGGCGCAAATGCGGAGGCGCGCGAGGCACCGGAGACCGCCGATTCCTGCAAGCAGCCCAAGCCGGGCCTCGCCAACCTGCCGATCGAAAAGATTGAGGACGTCCTCAATCCGACTGATGCGCAGGAAGCCGAGCTGAGGAGACTGCAGGACGCAACCGGCAAGGCGGTCGAGATCTTGCAGGCTGCGTGCCCGGATGACACGCCGCTTACACCTCCCGGCCGGCTGGATGCCATGGAAATGCGGCTGCAGTCGATGATTGATGCCGCCAAGACGGTAAAGCCTGCTCTTGCGAGCTTCTATTCGTCGCTGAGCGGTGAGCAGAAAGCCCGCTTTAACCGGATCGGCCAGCAACTCTCGGCAAACAACTAGATCCGGAACAAATGAAAAGGGCGGCCCGTTACGGGTCGCCCCTTTTTATTTCAGGACACGCCGGCTATTCCGCCGCTATACGAACCTCGGGCGCCGCTGCCTTGATGTCAGGAGTGACGTGCTTCTCGAACTTCGCGAAATTTTTCTGGAACATGGCCACCAGATCGCGCGCCGTCTTGTCGAACTCCGCTTTGTCCTTCCAGGTCTTGAACGGATTAAGAAGATGCGGCTCGACGCCCCGCACGGAGGTAGGCACGGAGAAGCCGAAATAAGGATCGGTCCGGAATTCAGAGTTCTTGAGCGAGCCATCGAGCGCGGCGGTCAACAGCGTCCGTGTCGCCTTGATCGGCATGCGCCGACCGACGCCATATTTGCCGCCGGTCCAGCCTGAATTGACCAGCCAGACATCGACATTGTGCTTGTTGATGTAGTTGCGCAGGAGATCCGCATAGACCGATGGATGGCGCGGCAGGAACGGTGCGCCGAAGCAGGTGGAAAATTCGGGCTGAACGCCGACAAGGCCTTTTTCGGTCCCCGCCACTTTCGCCGTGTAACCCGATAAAAAGTGATACATCGCCTGCGTCGGCGTGAGCTTGGCGATCGGCGGCATGACTCCGTAGGCATCAGCCGTGAGGAAGATGATATTTTTCGGATGTCCGGCGCGACCCGAACGTGATGCATTCGGAATGAAGTCGAGCGGATAGGCCGAGCGCGTATTTTCGGTCTTCGAGCCGTCGTCATAGTTGGGCAGCCGAGTCACCGGATCGAACACAACGTTCTCCAGCACGGCGCCGAAGCGGTTCGTCGCGTCCCAGATCATCGGCTCCGCTTCCTGCGAGAGCTTGATGGTCTTGGCGTAGCATCCGCCTTCGAAATTGAAGATGCCGTCCGGTCCCCAACCGGTCTCGTCGTCGCCGATCAGGATGCGGTTCGGATCGGCAGAGAGTGTGGTCTTGCCGGTGCCGGAAAGCCCGAAGAACAGCGCGCTCTCGCCCTCATGGCTCACGTTTGCCGAACAATGCATCGGCACCACGTTCTGTGCCGGCAGGTAGAAGTTGAGCGTGGTGAACACCGACTTCTTCATCTCGCCGGCATAGGACGAGCCGCAGATCAGCACGATCTTGCGCGTGAAATCGATTGCAACCATCGTGTCGGACCCATCACGGCCGCCATGCCGCTTTGCATCGGGCTTGAATGACGGAAGATCGACGATGGTCAGCTCCGGAACGAATCCCTGAAGCTCGGTCTGCGCCGGACGAATAAGCAACTGACGAATGAACAGCGAATGCCAGGCATACTCGGTGAAGATGCGGGTCTTGATCCGGTACTTCGGATCAGCACCGCCGTAGAGATCCTGCGCAAAAAGTTTCTTGCCTTCCGCGTGCTTGAGGAAGTCGGCAAAAAGGTTGTCGAAGTTCTCCTTCGACATTTTGCGATTGCCGTCCCACCAGATGGAGTTTTCGGTCAGCGCGTCAAGGACGGTGTGCTTGTCCTTCGGGCTACGGCCGGTATGGTGACCCGTTTCCGCGCAAAGCGCGCCGCCCGCGACGATTGACGCCTCACCGGCGGCAACGGCGTGCTCATAGAGCAGCGGCTCGGTCAGGTTCCAGTGGACTGCGGCGAGATTTTTGAAACCGAATTTGTCAGCGCCATAGGCGCTGTTCCGCATACCCTGCTCTTGCACGCGACTTCCTCCCAACTCAGCCGCTTTAATAAATCCCTTGCGGGTCTTTGGGTCCCGCCGGCGGCTCATTTCCCGGTCAGTATATCCCCTCGGTCAGAGGCGCGCGACCATAGTCAGGGGCGCCGTCAAAGCCAAGCCAAAATGCCATGCAAAGGCGTCAGACGGCGTTGCACTGCATCAATAAGTTAACGGCATATGGGGCTTCGGGAATTACTGCTTAACTTAACTAAGTGAATTCGGTGCCCAGACGGCACGGTCGGTCATTTTAACCGTGCTCGCTCCGCAAGCTCTTTAAGTATGGTGCGCAATGGGCCAGTTGCAGTGACGCGCTGCGAAAACGGCAAGCGCAGCGCCATGAGGCCGTTTTGCAGTTCTATACCTTCGGGGTCGATGCCGACGCATCGCCAGTCTCCATCCGCTGCCCCAAGCAACTTCGTCGCATAGAGACGGCAGGCGTCGGCGTGATCGGTATTCATGTGCGCTATCGCATCGGCTTCGGCTTCGGCAAGGGCCTGCGCATTGGCCATATCGGTCAGGACGTCCTTCGGCTTCAGGTCAACGATGCGGCCGAAACCAGCAACCAGATGCGCGTGCCCGATGTCCATACGATAAAATGAAAAGTCGGAAAAATTTGCGTACATCTCTGCGTCGGGATGACGTCTCAAATATGCAACGCGCGTCGCAGGATCGTCGTCCTTAGCGCAGCGCCCCATGAGCATGACTCGCGCGCCTTCAAGCGGATCGCCTACCTTGCGCTCATCGACCATGAGCGAGGCGCGTGGATCAGAATGAAGATTCTTCGTGTGCAGGGCCAGTTCCGACAACAGCAGCACCGGCGCCGCGCCAATGGTCGTGGCGACATTCACAAGCGAGCAATACGGATCCCCGGAGCCCGGCATCAGCGTCGCGAGCGCTCCTGATCGTGCTTCGCGCAGCAGTTTCTTGGCTGCCAGCCGAGGGTCGAATGCCTTGTCGGGCTTCATTTTCCAGGACCGCTGAAGGAACGATTGTAGGCCCGTACGCAGGTTTTAAACCCTTGGGCTTGAAATCGCTACCGAATCACATAGTTGTTGCAAAGAGGCCACATTTCGGACCCCGTTTATGGGGTTCAAAACGCGCGGGACGTCACGCTCTAGAGGGGCTCATGCCGACAATCGCTCTCGTCGACGACGACCGCAATATTCTGACTTCCGTTTCGATGGCGCTCGAAGCGGAAGGCTACCGCATCATGACTTACACCGACGGCGCCTCCGCGCTCGACGGTTTCAAGACATCGCCGCCGGATCTTGCGATCCTCGACATCAAGATGCCTCGCATGGACGGCATGGAAACGCTGCGCCGTCTTCGTCAGAAGACGGATATTCCCGTGATCTTCCTCACCTCGAAGGACGAGGAGATCGACGAATTGTTCGGGCTCAAGATGGGTGCCGACGATTTCATCCGCAAACCATTCTCACAACGTTTGCTGGTGGAACGCGTGAAAGCCGTGCTGCGGCGGTCCACGCCGAAGGATGGCACTCCGCCCAAGGAAATTGACTCCGCCAAGGTGCTGGAGCGCGGCCTGCTGCGCATGGACCCCGAACGGCACACCTGCACTTGGAAAGGCGAACCGGTCACCCTGACCGTTACCGAGTTCCTCATCCTGCAGGCGCTGGCCACGCGGCCGGGCGTCGTCAAAAGCCGTAACGCGCTGATGGACGCAGCCTACGACGACCAAGTCTATGTGGACGATCGCACGATCGACAGTCACATCAAACGCCTGCGCAAGAAGTTCAAGGTCGTCGATGACGATTTCGAGATGATCGAAACGCTTTATGGTGTCGGCTACCGCTTTAAGGAATGACAAATCCTTAATGTTTCAGCCGCTTGCGCGGCCTGACGGAGCGTCCCCGCTTGCGGTAAAATCCCCGGATCGGATTGGATCCCGATCAACCCGGGTGGATTGAACGACGTGCTTGATCGAACCACGGAAACAGCCGAGCGGGACGCCGAGGCGAAAAGCCGCGGCGCAGAAACGGCGCGTCCGGAGGCAAAGCCAGAGTCGGCCGCGCGGCGCGCCGCGCGCTCGGCGTGGCATTTCTTTGTTTCGCAAAGCTTCTCTAGCCTTACCCGCCGCATCGTCTTCCTCAATCTCGCCGGCCTGGTCGCGCTCGTCACCGGTGTGCTCTACCTCTCGCAGTTCCGCGCCGGCTTGATTGATGCGCGCGTTCAGAGTCTGCTTACGCAAAGCGAGATCATTGCCGGCGCCATCGCAGCGTCGGCTACGGTCGAGACCGACTCGATCACGATTGATCCGGAACGCCTTCTCGAATTGCAGGCCGGGGAAAGCTACGGCCCTTCCGACGACGCATTGTCCGGTATCGAGTTTCCCATCAATCCTGAACGGGTAGCACCGGTATTGCGACGTCTCGTGTCACCAACAAAAACGCGTGCGCGTATCTACGATCGCGACGGCGTTCTGATCCTCGACAGCCGGAATCTATACGGTCGTGGCGATGTGCTGCGATTCGATCTCCCGCCGCCGAATGCGGAACGACCCGGCCTCATGGAACGCGCGTTTATCGCACTGCGGCGCTGGTTCGGCCGCGGTGACCTACCGCTTTACAACGAGCTCGGCCCGGAGAACGGCAAGGGATATGAGGAAGTCGCGCAGGCTCTCAATGGCGCGCACGCAAGTATGGTGCGCGTGAATGAACGCGGCGAAGTAATTGTCTCTGTTGCCGTGCCTGTGCAGCGCTTCCGCGCTGTCCGTGGCGTGCTGATGCTCTCGACACAGGGTGCTGATATCGACGACATGGTGGAGGCCGAGCGGCTCGCGATCGTAAAAGTATTTTTTGTCGCGGCTGGCGTAATGGTCGTTTTGTCGATGCTGCTTGCGGGCACAATCGCCGGGCCGGTTCGACGCCTGGCCGACGGCGCAGAACGAGTCCGCCGGCGTATCCGCACACGTGTCGAGATTCCGGATTTCACCGGCCGACGCGACGAGATCGGCGATTTGTCCGGCGCGCTGCGCGACATGACGAACGCGCTCTACACGCGCATTGAGGCCATCGAGAGTTTCGCCGCCGACGTTGCCCACGAACTGCGCAACCCGCTGACCTCCCTGCGCTCGGCCGTGGAAACGCTTCCAGTCGCAAAAACAGAACAAAGCCGCCAGCGTCTGCTCGCTGTGATCGAGCATGACGTGAAGCGTCTCGATCGGTTGATTTCAGATATTTCCGACGCCAGCCGGCTCGACGCAGAATTGCAGCGCCAGGAGGCCGCACCGGTCGATCTCGCAAAATTGCTCGACGCACTGGTCAAGGCCGCGAATGAAGTTCACACCGACGATGTCACCGTCGCGCTGGCGTTCGAGGGCGCTCCGCTGTCTGATTTCAAGGTGGCGGGTCATGATTCCAGGATCGGCCAGGTCGTCAGCAATTTGGTCGACAATGCGCGCTCATTCTCGCCCCCAGGTGGCACTGTGCGTATCACCTGCCGTCGGCTCCGCGACGAGATCGAGATCCTCGTGGACGATGAAGGCCCGGGCATCAGGCCGGAAGCGCTCGAAAAGATTTTCGAGCGTTTCTATACCGACCGGCCAGAACAGGGCTTTGGACAGAATTCAGGGCTTGGCCTGTCGATCTCCAAGCAGATCGTCGAGGCGCATGGAGGCACAATCCGTGTTGAGAATCGCGTGGGCGGCCAACCGTCGCGCGTGCTTGGCGCCCGCTTCATCGTGCGCGTTCCCGCAACCTGATGGCCATCGATTCCACCATTCATGCCACGGCCGTTCTCGCCGGACCAAAGGCCGTGCTCATTCGGGGCCCGTCGGGCTCAGGCAAATCGTTGCTGGCTTGGAATCTTATCAATGCCCCGTCGCAGGGGGTGCTGCCCTTCACTCGCCTCGTTGGCGACGACCGGCTCCAGGTGATTGGCCAGTCGGGTAGACTGCTGGTTCGGCCGGCTCAGGCGCTGAGCGGCCTTATCGAAATCTACGGTTTAGGCATCCGGAGACTCCCTTTTGAACCGATTGCTGTTGTCGGCTGGGTGGTCGATCTCGCTGCGGCCGATGCGGCGCGACTTCCGGCAGCTGAGGCCGCAACCGCCTCTATCGCCGGAGTTAAAGTTACGCGACTTCCCGTCGCAGCGGGGATGGCGGCCCTGCCGATGGTGTTGGCTGCGCTAAGCACCACCCCGTAGGCAATTGACCTGCCGCGGAAATCTGGGCTACCCCCGGCGCCCCGACCAAACGAGAAAATTAACCATATAGGGCCTAGGATCGCTGATCGTCCAAAACATCAGATCCGAGCCCACCTTGGCCCCATCTTTCCGCAGTGCAGCAGAACCCTTATATAGCGTGCCAAGCCCTTGCATTGGGCCTTCAAATGGGCGTGAATGCGCGCCCTATCGTGCGGTGCAACGTGGCGCCGGCGAGGAGCCAGGGATGATCGGCCTCGTACTTGTGACCCACGGGCGGCTCGCCATCGAGTTCCGCTCAGCGCTGGAGCATGTGGTTGGGCCTCAGCGTCAGATCGAGGCAATCACGATTGGGCCCGACGACGATGTGGAGCAATGCCGAAAGAATATTCTTGAGGCGGTGAAGCGAGTTGACAGCGGCGAAGGGGTCGCGATCCTGACGGACATGTTCGGGGGCACGCCTTCCAATCTCGCCATCTCCGTGATGAGCCAGCCAAAAGTCGAAGTGCTGGCCGGTATCAATCTACCCATGCTGATCAAACTCGCGAAAATCCGGGAAATTAGCCCACTACAGGACGCAGTCGCCGCCGCCCAAGAGGCCGGCCGCAAGTACTGCACGATCGCAAGCCGCGTCCTCAACGGAAAATGACCCCCCGCGCTTCAGCGGACGAGACCCCTGTCTCGCGCGAGGTGGAGATCGTCAACAAAAAGGGATTGCACGCCCGCGCTTCTGCGAAGTTCGTGCAGACCGCCGAACAATTCGATGCTGCGATCACGGTCACGCGAGGCCACGAGACAGTCGGCGGCACATCAATCATGGGATTGATGATGTTGGCCGCCGGGCCTGGGATTTCCATCACGATTAAGGCGATTGGCAAGGACGCGGCGAAAGCGGTCGACACGCTATGCAAGCTGGTTGCCGACGGTTTCGGCGAAGAGGACTGAGCCGCGGCTTCGTCCACTGAGGTCCAATACTACATAAAGAATTCTTTATATATTCATTGCGGCGCAGGCGGCAGGCTGTTATAGGCACGCCCAGCCAAGCAATCCCCTATCAGCTAGGAACTGTCATGAGCGCGAAAGTAGCGTCCGAATACATCGTCAAAGATATTGGTCTCGCCGACTTCGGCCGGAAGGAAGTCTCCATCGCTGAGACCGAAATGCCCGGCCTGATGGCAACGCGCGAGGAGTACGGCCCAAAGCAGCCGCTCAAGGGCGCGCGCATCGCCGGCTCGCTGCACATGACGATCCAAACCGCGGTGCTGATCGAAACGCTCAAGGCGCTCGGCGCCGATGTGCGCTGGGTCTCGTGCAACATCTATTCAACCCAGGACCACGCCGCAGCGGCCGTTGCGGCCGGCGGCACGCCGGTCTTCGCCGTCAAGGGCGAGACGCTGAAGGATTACTGGGACTACACCCGCAGGCTGTTCGAGTGGCATGGCGGCGGCTATCCCAACATGATCCTGGATGACGGTGGCGACGCGACGCTGTTCGTACATCTTGGCGTGCGCGCGGAGGGTGGCGACACCGCGTTCCTCGACAAGGCAACGTCAGAGGAAGAGGAAATTCTCTTCGCCCTGATCAAGAAGACGCTGAAGGAAAAGCCGAAGGGCTGGTTCGGCGAGATTGCGAAATCGATCAAGGGCGTGTCGGAGGAAACCACCACTGGCGTGCATCGTCTTTATGAGATGCAGAAGAAGGGCAGCCTGCTTTTCCCCGCGATCAACGTGAACGACTCCGTCACCAAGTCGAAGTTCGACAATCTCTATGGCTGTCGCGAGTCGCTGGTCGACGGCATCCGACGCGGCACCGACGTGATGATGGCCGGCAAGATTGCCATGGTTGCCGGCTTCGGCGACGTCGGCAAGGGCTCAGCAGCCTCGCTGCGCCAGGCCGGCTGCCGCGTCATGGTGTCGGAGATTGATCCGATCTGCGCGCTGCAGGCAGCGATGGAGGGCTATGAGGTCGTCACGATGGAAGACGCGGCGCCGCGCGCCGACATCTTCGTGACCGCGACCGGCAACAAGGACGTCATTACGATCGAGCACATGCGTGCGATGAAGGATCGCGCGATCGTCTGCAACATCGGCCATTTCGACAACGAGATCCAGGTTGCCGGTCTGAAGAACCTAAAGTGGAACAACATCAAGCCGCAGGTGGACGAGATCGAATTTCCGTCAGGCAACCGCATCATTCTGCTGTCGGAAGGACGGCTGGTGAACCTGGGCAACGCCATGGGTCATCCCAGTTTCGTGATGTCGTCGTCTTTCACCAACCAGACGCTGGCGCAGATCGAATTGTGGGGTAACGCCGGAATATACGAAAAGAAAGTCTACACGCTGCCGAAGAAGCTGGACGAAAAGGTTGCGCGCCTGCATCTGGAAAAAATCGGCGTGAAGCTCACCAAGCTGCGCGACGACCAAGCCTCCTATATCGGCGTGGCGAAGGATGGCCCGTTCAAAAGCGACCACTATCGGTACTAAGCAGGATAGTCTCGCTCTGCGTTTTCGGCGTCCGGCATGATCAGCCGGGCGCCGCGTTCGTATGTAAGATAGCTCCATAACCAGTGCACGACGACCTGCAGCCGGTTCTCGAAGCCGACGAGCAGATAGATGTGCACAAACGCCCACAGCAACCAGCCCAACCGGCCCTTGAGATGCCAGCGGCCGAAGTCAAACACCGCCGCATTACGCCCGATGATCGCCGTGTTGCCGCGGTCATGGTAACGGAACGGCTTGGAAAACGGTTTGCCGCGCGCCTGCGCGGCCAGAAAACGACCGACATAATCGCCCTGCTGGGCGGCGATTTGTGCTAGGGCCGGAAATGACTGCCCGCGCTCGTCGAGCGCCAGCGCGCTGTCACCTACCACATAAACGCCAAGCAAGTCCGGCACCGACAAATCGGCGCCGACCGCAACGCGGCCCGCGCGGTCGAGCGGCTCGCCGAGCATCGTCACACCGGGCGCGGCTTGGATACCGGCGCCCCAGATCATCGTGGCCGCTTTGATCATACGATCTCCGACGATCGCGCCGTCGGCCGTGAGGTCCTCGACCGGCTGCCCCAACATCACGGTGACGCCGAGCCTGGTCAGTTCCTTTTCCGCGTAGTCGGCGAGCGATTGCGGAAAGCTCGCAAGCAGCCGCGACCCAGCCTCGATCAGCAAAATACGGGCGCGGCGAGGATCGATATGCCGAAAATCGCGCGCGAGCGCGTGTCGCGCGAGTTCGGCGACCGAGCCTGCCATTTCGACCCCGGTCGGTCCGCCGCCAACCACGATTACCGTCATCAACCGGTCGCGTTCCGCCGGATCGGTGGCACTGTCTGCGTGCTCGAACGCTGTCAGCAGCTGTGTGCGGATGGCACGCGCGTCCTGGAGACTTCGCGGGCCCTTGGCAACCGCCATCCATTGCGGATGGCCGAAATAGGAATAGACCGAGCCGGTCGCAATTACGAGCTTGTCGTACGGGCCTACGGCGCCGGCATCGGTCTTTACTATGCGAGCCGCCGTGTCGATGCTGGTCACGTTGCCGAGCAGTACATCAATGTTCTTGTAGCGGCCCAGAATGCGGCGGATCGGGCGGGCGATGTCGGCCGGCGACAAAGCCGCGGTCGCAACCTGATAAAGCAGCGGAACGAACAGATGGTAGTTGTTACGGTCGATCACGGTCACGCGCGCCGGCGCATGTCTTAAGGCCTTGGCGCAAGCCAGCCCCGCAAAGCCCGCCCCGATGATCACGATATGCGGCTGTTGTGTCATGTTCTAAAGCCGCGGCCACCGTAAAGGTCTTCCCGTTTCACGGAAACACACCAATCCGGCCGATGGAGCGCGCTTTGGCTTCTTGCCGCATTGCACCGTCAGTGTTATCTGCCGCGCCATGACGACCGCTCCCATCCAGAATATCCGCAACTTCTCGATCGTTGCGCACATCGACCACGGCAAGTCCACGCTTGCCGACAGGCTGATTCAGCTGACTGGCGGCCTGGAAGAGCGCGAGATGAAGGAGCAGGTGCTCGATTCGATGGATATCGAGCGCGAGCGCGGCATTACCATCAAGGCGCAGACCGTGCGCCTGAAATACAAGGCGCGGGACGGTAAAGACTATGTCTTGAACCTTATCGACACTCCCGGCCACGTCGACTTCGCCTACGAGGTGAACCGGTCGCTCGCCGCATGCGAGGGCTCGCTCCTTGTGGTCGATGCGAGCCAAGGCGTCGAAGCGCAGACGCTGGCGAACGTCTATCAGGCGATCGACAACGGCCACGAGATTGTGCCCGTGCTGAATAAAGTCGATCTGCCGGCGGCCGAGCCCGCCAAGGTCAAGGAGCAGATCGAAGATGTGATCGGGCTCGATGCGTCCAACGCCATCGAGATTTCGGCCAAGACCGGGGTGAACGTCCCTGAGGTTCTGGAAGCGATTGTCACGCGCCTGCCGCCGCCGAAAGGCGACCGCGACGCGACGCTGAAGGCATTGCTGGTCGACAGCTGGTACGACGTCTACCTGGGCGTGGTCGTACTGGTGCGCATCGTTGACGGCGTCCTGAAGAAGGGCCAGCGCATCCGCATGATGGGCACGAATGCCGCCTATGACGTGGATCGCACCGGTGTTTACACGCCCAAACTTCAGCCGGTGGACGAGCTCGGCCCCGGCGAGATCGGCATGCTCACCGCCTCGATCAAGGAAGTAGCGGACACGCGTGTCGGCGACACCATCACCGACGACCGCAAGCCGGTCGACAAGCCCCTGCCCGGCTTCCGTCCGGCCGTGCCGGTCGTGTTCTGCGGGCTGTTTCCTGTCGACGCCGCGCAGTTCGAAGATTTGCGTGCCGCGATGGGTAAACTGCGTCTCAACGATGCCAGCTTCACCTATGAGATGGAAACGTCGGCCGCGCTCGGTTTTGGCTTCCGGTGCGGTTTTCTCGGGCTGCTGCACCTGGAGATCATCCAGGAGCGACTATCGCGCGAATTCAATCTGGATCTGATCGCGACGGCACCGTCGGTCATCTACAAGATCAAGCTGACCAGTGGCAAAGAACTCGAGATTCACAATCCGGTCGACATGCCGGATCCAAATCACATCGAGGAGATGCAGGAGCCCTGGATCGAGGCGACGATCCTGACACCGGACGAATATCTCGGCTCGGTGCTTAAGCTGTGCCAGGACCGCCGCGGCGAGCAGAAGGAACTCACCTACGTCGGCAACCGGGCGATGGTGAAATACGATCTGCCGCTCAACGAAGTCGTGTTCGACTTCTACGATCGACTCAAATCCGTGTCGCGCGGCTACGCGTCGTTCGACTATCACCTGACCGACTACAGGGTGGCCGACCTCGTGAAGCTGCAGATGCTGGTCAACGGTGACCCGGTGGATGCGCTGGCGATGCTGGTGCACCGGACACGCGCGGAGAGCCGCGGCCGCGCCATGGCGGAAAAGCTCAAGGAACTCATTCCGCCGCACATGTTCCAGGTGCCGATCCAGGCGGCGATCGGCGGCAAGATCATTGCGCGCGAAACGGTGCGCGCCTTCCGCAAGGATGTCACCGCCAAGTGCTACGGCGGTGATGCGACACGCAAGCGCAAGCTGCTCGAGAAACAGAAGGAAGGCAAAAAGCGCATGCGGCAGTTCGGTAAGGTCGACATCCCTCAGGAAGCCTTCATCGCCGCACTGAAGGTCGACGTTTAGTCTTACTGAAAGCCCATAAGCTCCTTTGTTTTCTGCAAAAATTCACCCTGAACCCCCCGCAATCCACGGGAACCGGGGCCAACAGTGAATTGACCTGACAGGTCGCGTCGAAGTCGCTAAATCGGGAGCATGCGCACTCGGATCGCGACCCTGTCGGGACTGCCGTTCATTGCGGTCGGAATTCTGGCGATGGCGGGACAGATCGCCGCCGCACAAACACCAGCGCCTGCTTCTGCGCCATCAACGCCCGAAAAGCCAGTGGCAGCCGAAAAGGCCCGCGAGAAAGCGGTGCCAGCCAAGATATTGTTCGGCGCCAAGGCTCTGCCGTCCGCAGGCAAGTCCATGGCAGTCGGATATTACCACCGTGGGTGCCTTTCGGGCGGCGTTGAATTGCCGGTCAATGGGCCGAACTGGCAGGTGATGCGGCTATCACGCAACCGCAATTGGGGGCACCCGACCCTCATCCACTTCATCGAGAAGTTTGCGGCCCAGGCATCGAAGACAACCGGCTGGAACGGAATCCTTGTCGGCGATTTGGGACAGCCGCGCGGCGGGCCCACGGTGTCGGACCATTCGAGTCATCAGACCGGCCTGGACGTCGATATCTGGTTCATGCCGATGCCGGACCGCGTGCTGAGCAAGGAGGAGCGCGACACGATTCAAGCCAGCAATCTGGTTGCCGCGGACTGGAAGCGTCTCAACCCGCAGACGTGGACACCGCAACACGTCGCCTTCATCAAGGCCGCAGCGCAGCAACCCGAAGTCGAGCGAGTGCTGGTCAATGCCGCCATCAAGAAGGAGCTGTGCCGCGTCGAGGCCAATAAGCCGCACGCCTGGATGGCGAAGGTGCGGCCTTGGTACGGCCACCACGATCACATTCATGTCCGGCTGAGATGTCCGGCCGATTCTCCGCAATGCAGTGCACAGGAGCCGGTATCCGGAAGCGACGGATGCGGTCCCAAGGAACTGGACTTCTGGTTCTCCGACAAGGTCATTCCACCAAGAAAGTCGGGCCCACCGGGACGACAGACGATGCTTGCCGATTTGCCTGCCGCCTGCAAAGTCGTGCTTGAAGCCCCTGACAAGAAAACCAGCGTCGCAACCGAAAACCGCAAATAAGCTCGCGCAGAGCCTTCGATGTCCAAGAGCACGAGTAGTTCGAATAAGCGCGGGGATCTGCAGAATCTCGCTGCGCTCGAGCAAAAGGTGCTCTGGCTTGCCAGCTGGATGATTCACAATGCCAATCATCTGCGCGAGAACGAAGATGGCCTGAAGGTTGGCGGCCACCAGGCCTCGAGCGCTTCACTCGCGACTATTATGACCGCGTTGTATTTCGATGTGCTGCGACCGCAGGACCGCGTCGCCGTCAAGCCGCACGCCAGCCCGATTTTTCACGCAATCCAGTATCTGCTCGGCAATCAGTCGCGCGAACGCCTGGAGGCGTTCCGTGGCTACAAGGGCGCGCAGAGTTACCCCTCTCGCACCAAAGATGTCGACGACGTCGACTTCTCTACCGGCTCGGTCGGTCTGGGTGTCGCGCAAACTTTGTTTTCCTCGCTCACACAGGACTACGTGCGTTCGCATGGCTGGGGCCTCGTGCGGCCGGAAGGACGCATGGTCGCACTCGTCGGCGACGCGGAGCTCGACGAAGGCAACATCTTCGAGTCGTTGCTCGAAGGCTGGAAGCAGGGCTTGCGCAATTGCTGGTGGATTATCGACTATAACCGGCAGAGCCTCGATGCCGTGGTGCGCGAGGGGTTGTGGGAGCGCTACGAGCAGCTTTTCAAAAACTTCGGCTGGGACGTCGCCATCGTCAAATACGGCTCGCTTCAGCAGGCGGCTTTCAAGGAGCCGGGCGGCGAAACGTTGCGCCGCTGGATCGACAATTGTCCCAATCAGCTCTACTCGGCGCTGGTGTTTGCGGGCGGCGCGGCCTGGCGCAAGCGGCTCAACGACGAGATCGGCGACCAGGGCGATGTCAGCCGGCTGATCGAGAGGCGGAGTGACGACGAGCTCGCCGCGCTGATGAACAATCTCGGTGGGCACGATCTCCCGTCCGTTCTCAATGCCTTCCACAATGCCGATCCGGAAAAGCCGACGTGCTTCATCTGTTACACGGTCAAAGGCTTCGGTCTGCCCTTTGCAGGGCACAAGGACAACCACGCCGGGCTGATGACGCCGCAGCAGATGGAGACGTTCCGTCAAGCGATGGGCGTGCGTCCCGGTCACGAATGGGACAAGTTTGAAGGATTGCACCCGGCTGCGGAACAGCTTCAGTCGTTCCTCAAGCGCGTGCCGATCGCCGCCGGAAATCCGCGGCGTCTCGCGGCGCCCTCGGTCGGTGTGCCGGACAACCTTTCTGTCACTATCCAGCCGGTAATGTCCACGCAAACCGGCTTCGGCGCCATCCTCAATGAAATCGGTCGCGGCGATAGCGAATTTTCTCGCCGTATCGTCACGACGTCACCCGACGTGACAGTCTCGACCAATCTTGGTCCATGGGTGAACCGGCGCGGCCTGTTCGCCCGCAAGGCCATGGCCGATACGTTCAAGCGCGAGCAGATTCCCTCGACGTTCAACTGGGAGTTCTCGCCGAAAGGCCAGCATATCGAGCTCGGCATCGCGGAGATGAACCTGTTCGTCCTGTTATCGGCGCTTGGACTGTCGCACACGATCAACGGGGAGCGGTTGCTGCCGATCGGAACCCTCTACGACCCCTTCATCGCGCGCGGCCTCGATGCGCTCAATTACGCCTGCTACCAGGATGCACGCTTCATAGTCGTTGCGACGCCGTCGGGTATAACGCTGGCAGGCGAAGGCGGCGCACACCAATCGATCGCCGAGCCCTTGATCGGGCTCGCGCAGGATGGGCTTGCCAGCTTCGAGCCGGCCTATGTCGACGAGCTCGCCGCCATCATGCGATGGGCCTTCACCTATATTCAGAAAGACGGCGATGCGACGCCATCGGAGCGAAATTGGCTGCGCGACGAAACAGGCGGCTCGATCTATCTGCGGCTGTCGACGCGGCCGATCGAGCAGATCAAGCGACAAATGACGCCAGAGCTGCAGCAGCAGATTGTCGACGGCGCCTATTGGCACCGTAAGCCTGGCCCGAATTGTCAGGTCGTTGTCGCCTATACGGGCGCGGTCGCACCGGAAGCAATCGAAGCTGTCGGCCTGATGGCGGAAGATCGCCGCGACGTCGGGCTGCTGGCTGTCACCTCAGCCGATCGCCTCAATGCCGGCTGGACTGCGGCGCAGCGTGCGAGAGAACGCGGACTCGTGCATGCGCGCTCACACATCGAGCGCCTGCTCGCCGACGTACCCACGCATTGCGGTATCGTCAGCGTGCTCGATGGACATCCGGCGACATTGGCCTGGCTCGGCGCGGTCGCGGGTCACCGGGTGAGGCCCCTTGGTGTTGAGCATTTCGGCCAGACCGGCTCACTGGCCGATCTTTATCGCCACTATGGCATCGATACGAATGCCATCGTCGCGGCGGCACAGGCGATCGCGCCCGGCCGCCCGATCCGGCACCTCAAGGCGCTGCCTTGAGCTGTCGTTACATCCTCATGCCCATTCCGAATAGCAAGACCGGAATGGCGAGAATAATAATCCAGACAATGATCGCGCAGATGATTACCGCAATCGTGTAGATGAGGGCATTGTTCGCCGCCGGCCGCATCAACGCGCCGATGCCGGTGTACAGCAGGTAGAGGCTGTACAGGCCGAGGATCGATAAAAAGCTGAGCGCCGGAAGAATATTGAACACGCCGGCAACCCAGGCGGCGGTCGGCGCATAAGCGGAGACTTTCATGGCGCTCTGAAGATCCTTGCGGGCACCGAATGTGCCGGCGAGGAAATCGATGATGTAGCCGAGAACGAAGAAGCCTATCAGCGACAATACGTAGTAGACGACGGCATATAAAAGCCCAGCGCCAATTCCGACACGTAGGCCCCCCGCACCGATAATCGATGTCCCGATAAAAGTGCAAATTGGCGCAATGGCAGCCAAAATCGCGACGTAATTTGAAATAAGATAGCCGGCGTCGCCAGGCTCGGAGTCAATTTTTCCCCATTCGGATTTCGGCTGCAGCAAGATCCCCTTAATTCTGTCCATCAGATTCATGACACCCCTCCGTTCATCCGCAGCCGATTATAGACGTTTTTGATCCTCCAAAATCATTGCCGAGCCTTTTTCCGCAATCATCATTGTCGGAGAATTTGTGTTTCCGGATGTGATGGACGGCATAACCGAGGCGTCAACAACCCGTAGTCTTTCCATGCCGATGACCCTAAGCCGGGCGTCGACGACTGCCCGCGCGTCGTCGTCCCGACCCATCCGGGCGGTACCCACGGGATGGAAAATCGTAGTTCCGATGTCGCCTGCCGCCTTTATCAGGCCAGCCTCGTCCTCATCCTGCACTGAGTCGCCGGGCAGATACTCGACCGGCGAGTATTTCTGCAGCGCCGGCTGGCGCACGATCCCGCGCGTGACCCGGATCGAATCGGCTGCGACCCCCTGGTCTTCCGGAGTCGACAGATAATTTGGACTGATAGCCGGTGACGCCGCTGGGTCGGCCGATTTGAGCGTGAGCGCGCCTCGGCTGGTGGGCCGGATATTGGTCACGCTGGCGGTAAAGGCAGGAAATGGGTGCAGCGGCTCGCCGAACTTATCGAGCGATAGCGGCTGCACGTGATACTGAATATTGGCGCGATCTTGCGTCGAATCGGATCTGGTAAAGGCGCCGAGTTGTGACGGCGCCATTGTCATGGGCCCGCGCCGGCGGAATGCGTAGTTCAATCCCATGCCGACACGGTTGAACAGTCGAGCGTAGGTTTCATTCAGCGTTTTCACACCCGATACTCTGTAGATCATGCGCAACTGCAGGTGATCGTGCAGGTTGGCGCCAACTCCAGGCTTGTCGAGCACAGTCTGGATCCCGAATTTCGACAACTGCGCCGCCGGGCCTATTCCGGACAGCATCATGATGTGCGGTGAGCCGATGGAGCCCGCTGCCAGGATCACCTCGCCACGGCAACGCGCGATGCGTTGTTCGCCATTCTGCCGCCAGCGCACGCCGGTAACACGCATGCCCGTCAGCTCCAGCCCTTCGACAAGGCAGCCGGTCTCAAGTTGAAGATTTTGCCGATGCAGAACCGGCTTGAGGAAGCCGCGAGCTGCAGACCAGCGCCGGCCGCGCTTCTGGTTGACGTGGAAATAACAGATGCCTTCGTTATCACCGGTATTGAAGTCATCGACAGTGGGAATTCCGTATTGGTTCGCCGCTTGGCGGAATGCATCTAGAATCTCCCAGCTCAGCCGCGGATATTCGACCCGCCATTCTCCGCCGGCCGCGTGGTGCTCGCTTTTCAGAAAATGATCGACGTGCTTGCGGAAATAGGGCCGCACATCTTCCCACGACCATCCGGGCAGACCGAGCTGGCGCCAATTGTCGTAGTCGGCCGCCTGGCCGAGCATGTAGATCATTCCATTGATGGCCGACGACCCGCCCACCACTTTGCCGCGCGGGTAATTCAGGCTGCGCCCATTCAGTCCCGGCTGTGCCTCGGTCTTGAGCAGCCAGTCAGCGCGTGGATTTCCGATCGCGAACAAATAGCCCACCGGAATGTGAAACCAGATCCAGTTGTCGTTACCGCCCGCTTCCAACAACAGCACGCGATTGCGAGGGTCGGCGGATAGCCTATTGGCCAGCACGCAACCAGCAGAGCCGGCGCCTACAATAATGTAGTCAAATTCGCCTTCCATAGTTCTCAATTCCAGATACGCACTTTCAATCGTCAGGGACCTTCAATAGGCGCCGATCAGCTTCACGCCGGCGATTATCAGGACAAACCCAAGCGCCCGGCGGATATAAAGGGGCGAAAACTTGGTGCCAAAGGTAGTCCCCACAACGGCTCCTAGCATGACCGCTACGATATAGATCGGCAACTCGGCTGGTAGGGACCGCACAATCGCGAGATTGCCAAGAAGGCCCGCCAGCGAATTGCCCAAAATAAACACAGCTGCAATTCCGGACGCCGTTCTCAGGTCCGACCAGGCAAGAAAAATGATCAGTGGCGACAGGAAAATTCCACCTCCTGTCCCGGTTAACCCCGCAAGAAAGCCGATGCCGGCGCCCAACAGCACACTGAGCCAAATCGGCGGGTCATGCACTTCCTGCTTTGCGTAAATACGCATCGCCCATAACATCCGGAGACCCGACAGGATCAACACGATGCCCACAATTGCCCGATAGTACGTGCTTGGGAGTTGGATGCCTCCGCCGATGAACGCAAACGGCAAGGCGCCAAGCATGAAAGGCCATACGACTCGCCAGCGAAAATATCCGGCCTGCACGTATCGATAGGATGCGAAACTTGCGACCAAGAGATTCAGGGTGAGCGCAGTCGGCCGCATGACGGCGGGCGGAACCGAAAAAAGCGCCATAAATGCAATGTAGGCCGACGCGCCCGCGTGACCGACTGATGAATACAGCGCCGCTCCCAGAAACATACAGGCGGCAAGCAACAGATTGACATCCGGCATGAGAACGGCGCCGCGCAAGCACGTTGCGGACAGACTATGGTTTTGAGCTGGAGGCCCGAGGCCGTCGTCTCGGAGCAGACACGATCGCTTACGGCGACCGCACCTTTTATCGTACCAAATATGGTTTGTCTGTCCACCATGGGCTTTCGCCGACGCAACCACAATCGGTGCTATGGTGATTGCATGTTTCCTCCGGAACGAATCGTCTGCCTGACCGAAGAAACGGTCGAGACCCTTTACCTTTTGGGCGAAGATCGACGCATCGTCGGCGTGTCCGGTTATGCCGTACGACCGCCGCAAGTGCGGCGCGAGAAGCCGCGCGTGTCGGCTTTTATTTCGGCCGACGTGCCGAAGATTCTCGATCTGAAGCCGGATCTGGTGCTCACCTTTTCCGACCTGCAGGCCGACATCGCCGCCGAATTGATCCGCAAAAATGTCGCCGTGCATGCATTCAACCAACGCGACATCGCCGGAATATTCGACATGATTCGCACGCTCGGTGCGCTTGTCGGCGCAACAGAAAAGGCAGAAGCCCTCGCCGGCTCTCTCGCGCGGCACGTCGATGAGGTCCACGAGCGCTCGCTGCGTCTCTCGCGCCACCCTCGTGTCTATTTTGAGGAGTGGGATGAGCCGATGATTTCCGGAATTGCCTGGGTGTCCGAGTTGATCGAAGCCGCGGGCGGTATTGACGTCTTTCCGCAACTCGCCGAGCGCAAGAATGCCAAGGATCGGATCGTGTCGCCCGACGAGGTCATCGCCGCTCGGCCGGACGTCATCGTTGGATCCTGGTGCGGCAAGAAATTTGTGCCGCGAAAAGTTACCGCCCGGCCGGGCTTTGCCGAAGTTCCCGCCGTCGCGACCGGCTGGTTGCGCGAAATCAAATCGACGCTGATTCTGCAGCCTGGCCCGGCGGCGCTGACCGACGGACTCGATGCAATGGCTTTAATCTTCAAAGACTGGGCGGAAAACCGTGCAACGGCTTGACCAATCAGCCGATAGCAATCACGGCTCCAGGCATGCTAAGGGTTGCCCAGACAGGTAAAAGGAATCGAGCCGATGTCGCCGACCGACAAGCGCGCAAATCTCTGGATGGACTTGCTGCTGGTGGCCTTTTTGGTTGCCCTGAATGTGGCCGCACGGTTGCTTCCGCACGCACCCGGATTCCTGCCTGTGGCAGCGAGCGGGCTTTTCGCCGCGCGGGTCCTGAGCATCCCGGTGCTCGCCCTTCTTGTACCCGTGCTTGGCATGATTTTGAGCGACGTCGCTCTGCCGGGCGAAGATTGGCGCATTCAGGCCGTAGGCTTTGCGGCCATCACCATCCCGGCGATCGCCGGCATGGCAACACGCCGTTGGCGCGGCGTCGTTCCAGTGATGGCCACTATGGTTCCGTGCTCGGTTCTTTTCTTCTTGCTTTCAAACGGCGCCGTGTGGGCCTTCAGTGGCATGTATTCGTTGACGTGGCAGGGGCTCGTGCAGTGCTACGTCGCGGCGTTGCCGTTCCTCGAGAAAACGGTGCTCGGCGACCTGTTCTGGACCACTGTTTTGTTCGGCGGTGCCTGGCTGGTTCAACACCTGCCGACGTTGTCGCGGCGCGCGCTCTAGCCCAGATAATCCCGGATCCGCCGACTTAAAGTTTCGAGTCGACCGCTGAGCCCGGCTGCCTCTTCCGGTTCGGCGAGCCTCAATCCGACGGTCGTGACCTGGCCGTTTTCGACCTTGTGCGCAAGCAGCGCAATCGGTCCCAGCTCGACAATATCGCCGGTCTTGGCGCGCCGCCGGAGTAGCTCGCTGAAATAGTCGGCCAGCGTCACTTCGGTATGGTCGGCAGCGACCTGCAGGCCATAAATATCCGCCAATGCACCAAGGGTCGCCGTCCCCGGAACGAAAAAGTCGCCGAGCAGCCGCGGATCGGGCCGCGCCGGCGCCGGCATCTTGACGAAGAACCGATCGAGCGACTGCGCTTTTTCGGGCGGCGCCAAGAGGTAGAGATAGTCGCCCTCGCGCACCGGCTGCGCCTCAGTAGCACTGAGTATTTCTCCGCTGCGGACAACCAATGTCGGCTGCGCCCAACTCGGGATCAGTCCACGCCGCAGGTAAGGACTGGTAGCCGCTACCGGATAGCCGACGATTTCACGAGTAAGTTGCCCGGGCAGGTCGAGCTCGACGCGGCTCGGCGAGGGATCGGCGCGTGTAAAAGACATGTCGAGCTTTCGGGCCGCGAGCGCCACCGTCCAGCCTTGAACAAGCAGCGACAGCAAGACGACGACGAAGGCAACATCGAAAAACAGCGTGGCACCCGGTAACCCGACCAGCATCGGGATCGACGCCAGAAAGATGCCGACCGCGCCGCGCAAGCCGACCCAGGAAATGAACGCCATCTCCCGTGGCTGGAACTTGAACGGCGCGAGGCACAGAAACACGGCCGCCGGCCTGGCGATCAGCATCAGGACCACTGCGACTGCAATGGCGCTGAAGAAGCTATAGGTAAGACGATATGGCCAAGCCAGCAGACCGAGCAGAACGAACATCACGATCTGCGCCAGCCACGTGATGGCGTCGAGAAATACGATCACGGAATTGCGTGCGCGGGTCTGCATGTTGCCGACGACCAGCCCCGCAAGATAAACGGCGAGAAAACCGGACGAGTGCAGAACGTTCGCCAGGGCAAAGATGACCAACGCGCTGATGGCGACGAATGGTGCATGCAAGCCTTGCGCGAGCGTCAGGTGATTGAGCACGAATGCGACAATCCGGCCGCCCAAATAACCCATGATACAGCCCAGGATGGCGTCGCGCAGGAACGTTATCAGCGCGTGCGACCAGCTCTGATTGCCGACCAGCAGGATTTCGACCAGCAGCAGCGCGAGAAAGATGGCGAATGGATCGTTCGTCCCCGATTCTACTTCGAGCACTGCGCGGACGCGCGGGCGCAGCCTCAAGCCGCGGGCATTGATCAGGAAAAACACTGCGGCCGCGTCGGTGGATGCGATAACGGCCCCAATCAGCAAGGCCTCGATCCAATTCAGGCCAAGAGCGAGCTTTGCGACTGGCGCCGTCAGAATTGCGGTAATGAGCACGCCGACAGTTGCGAGGGTCACCGCCGGCGCCAGAACATTGCGGAAGGTTACAAAGCGCGTGCGCAGACCGCCGTCGAACAGGATAAGGGCCAGCGCGATCGAACCGACCGTATAGGCGACACCGACGTCATCGAACTTGATACCGCCGGGCCCGTTTTCGCCGGCCAGCACGCCGACCAGAAGGAAGACCAGCAACAGGGGCGCGCCGAAGCGCATCGCGATCAGGCTCGACAGGATGCCGGCGAGCACCAGCAGGCTGCCCAGCAGAATGACGAGGCTTACATTGTCGAGAGAGCCCATCGCGCGAATCTCCGTTTGCTATAGGAGGGTTTCGCGCGCTTCAGAGCAACCGCAAACATCGTCACCGGCCGCTAAATGGTCAAAATGCCACCTTGTCGCCGCCCTTGAGCGAGAGGATTTCACGAGCCTCATCGGACGACGCTATTTCAAGCCCAAGACCCTCGAGAATCTTGCGGACCTGGGTCACTTGCTGTGCGTTTGATTCGGCCAATTTGCCTGGCCCGATCCAAAGCGAGTCCTCCATACCAACGCGGACATTGCCACCTATGGCAGCTGCTATCGCAGCCACACGCATCTGATTCTGGCCGGCTCCGAGCACGGACCAATGATAGTTGTCACCGAGAAGACGGTCAGCCGTGCGCTTCATCATCATGACGTCTTCAGGATGCGGCCCAATGCCGCCGAGAATCCCGAACACGGACTGGACGAACAACGGCGGCTTCACCAGGCCGCGGTCGAGGAAATGCCGCAGCGTGTAGAGATGCCCAATGTCATAGCACTCGATCTCGAACCGGGTGCCGTTTCCGGCGCAGGTGGTCAGGATGTACTCGATGTCGGCGAAGGTGTTTTTGAACATGCCCGCGCGCGACCGCTCGAGATACGGCTCCTCCCAGTCGTGTTTGAACTTGCCCTTGAACCGGGGGATCATCGGGTAAAGGCCGAAATTCATTGTGCCCATATTGAGGGAGGCGACCTCCGGCTTGAAGGTTGCAGCCGGACGAACGCGTTCTTCCGCAGTCATCGTCGGCGCCCCTCCGGTCGTGATGTTCACCACGACGCCCGAGCGCTGTTTGATCACCTTGAGGAATGGCGCAAACGCTTCCGGCGTCTGATCCGGACGGCCGTCCTGCGGGTTGCGCGCGTGGAGGTGCACAATCGCTGCGCCGGCTTCGGCGGCGCCGATGGCGGCATCCGCGATTTCCTGAGCCGTCACCGGGAGGTGGGGCGACATTGAAGGAGTATGAATTGAACCAGTAACAGCGCAGGTAATGATGACTTTACGCGACTTCGCCATGAGCTTTCCATCCAGGTGAAGTGAGTGTTTTCGATTGGCAAATAGACTTCGCTGGCAATCCTAGAGTATCAGCCGTACCGAAGTCACCCCGCCTGCGCCGAGCGCCGGAGTCATGGCCGCATCCGACAAAATGCATAAGCCGACAATGATCATCGGCATCGTGTGCGGCACGCTCGCAGCGCTTGCATGGGCTGCGGGCTTCGTCGCCGCAAAACACGGCATCCAGGTCGGGTTCTCGCCAGCCGATCTTGCGTTCCATCGCTTCTTCTGGTCCGGCCTGCTGGTGCTGCCGCTGATTGTGCGTGAGGGATTGCGCGACCTGGGTGGCATCGGCTGGGGCCGTGCGTCGATAATGACCATCCTGTCGGGGCCGCCACAGTCTTTGCTCGCTTACACCGGCTTCATTCTCGTTCCTCTCGGACACGGCACCACGATTCAACCCGCCTGCGCGGCGCTTTCGGGATTGATCTTGGCTTCGCTGGTCCTGCGCGAAAAGGCGGGCCTTCATCGCATCATGGGCGGAGCGATCATCATTGCCGGCCTGCTGGTGTTCGGTGCTGAATCGCTGAGCACGATCGGAAATTCCGGTGTCGGCGGCGATCTGCTGTTCGCCACGGCGGGGCTGTTCTGGGCGACATTCGGCACCTTGCTGCGGCTCTGGAACGTCGCAGGTACGAGGGCGGTCACAGCCGTCGGCGCCGTATCGGTCATCGTTCTCGCGCCGATTTATCTTCTCATCTACGGCATAAGCGGCCTGACAAAACAAAGTCTGTTTGAAAACCTTCTACAGGCCGTCGTTCAGGGTGGAATAGCCGGAGCGCTGCCCATCTATCTTTTCGCGCACGCTGTGATCGCACTCGGCGGCGGCCGCGCGGCGACGTTTCCGGCCTTGGTGCCGGTATTCGGGGTGATTATCGGATATCTTGCGCTCGGCGTTGTACCCAGCCTCGCGCAGTTTGTCGGCATGCTGATCGTGCTGGTGGGCTTCCACTTCGCCTTGCGGCGCTGAACAGCAAGCGGCTTCGCTAGGTTTCCGGCCCGGCGTATTTTCCGGCTGTTTCGGGGAACATATTCTTGATGATCTTGAACTTGGAAATGTCAACCGTGGCGTCCATGTGCAGGAAAACGACGGCATCACGCAGCACCTTCTCGATGCCAAAATCGAGCATGACGCCGTTGCCGCCGTGAAGCTCGACGGCGTGCTGCGCAACCTTCATGACTTCTTCCGACGCGAACATCTTGGCCATGTTGACGAGGATCTCGGCGTCCGGCGCGTTCTCGTCGACTGCCTGCGAGGCACGATCGAGCAATGCGCGAACCGCCTCAATGCGCGTCGCCATGTCTGCAAGACGCAACGCCACGGCCTGGTGCTTGATCAGGATGCGGCCGCCCTGAACATAATTCTGCACGTATTCTGCAGTCGCCTCGAATGCGCGCACGCCGACGCCAAGATTTTTTGCCGCCTGGATGATCTTGCCCGGACGGAAATAGACACCGGCCGAGCCCATCGCACTATCCTGCACCAGCAGGTAGTCGTCGGGCACGAACATGTCCTCGAACACCATCTCGCCGTTGTTCATGAAACGGCAGCCAAGTGTTTCGTTGCAGCGCGCCACCGAGAAGCCCTTGGTCTCGCGCGGCACCAGGAAAGATGACGTGCCCTGCAGCATGCCGACTTTCGGGTTCGTGTTCGCGTAAACGACATAAAGGCTGGCGTCGTAACCGTTCGAGATGAATTGCTTGCGGCCATTGATGACCCAACCGCCATTGGTCTTGACGGCTTTGGTCTGCATCGCGGCTTCCGGAACGTTGTATGGCAGCCAGCGATCCGAGGCGCCACGTGGCTCGGTCAGACAGTGCGCCATCAGGAACTGCGGCTCGGCGACCAGCCGCTTGAACCACTTTTCCTGCAGGTGACGCGGCGCGAACTGCCGCAGCAACACGGAGACCTTCCAGTTTTGCACCATCTTGTCGGCGAGACCCGAATCGCCACGTGCGAGCTCTTCAGCGACGAGCGCGAAAGTCTTGACCTCAGTCCCCTTCTCGAGCTCGACGCCGCCGAATTCCTCGGGAACACCCAAGGTGCGGATGCCGATTTTCTCCGCTTCCTCGAGGATTTTCGGCGGCAGGCGGTCCTCCGGCACCATCGACCATTCGCGCTGCCAGTTGTGTTTGATGAACGGCAGAACGACATCGTCGACGAAGCCGCGGCAACTCTGCCGCATGATCCGTTGTTCCTCGGACAGGCCCCGGTCGGTCGCCATACGGTCGAGCATCGGCATTTCCTCGCTTGCGTGTTCTTATCACTCAGTGTTGCGCGGATGTTACGTCAAGTCGAGGCATGCGCGCGAGACGGTACCAACCGCGCGATTTCGATAGGACGAAAGCTGACTATCCTCGCACGGTGGCGCATAGTCCGCATCTACGTCGGCATCAGGGAGCTTTGCAATGGCGGATCAGCAGCGCAACGTCATGGAAGGCGGCTGCACATGCGGTGCGGTCCGTTACCGCCTGAAAGCACGGCCGCTATTTGTGCACTGCTGTCATTGTACGTGGTGCCAGCGTGAAAGCGGATCGGCTTTTGCAGTCAATGCCTTTATCGAGGCGTCGCAGGTCGAGCTGCTGAAAGGCAAACTGACCCAGACCACTCTGCCCAGCGCCAGTGGCAAGGGTCAGATTCTCTGGCGCTGCCCTGCCTGCGGCGTGACCGTGTGGAGCAATTATCCTCAGGCCGGTCCAAGCATTCATTTCATACGTGCCGGGACACTCGACGATCCGTCTCGTGCTCCGCCGGATATTCATATCTACACGTCGACCAGGCAGCCTTGGGTGGTCATTCCGGACGGCATTCCGGCGGTCAGCGAGTTCTACCGGCCAGCCGATTATTGGCCGGCCGAGAGCGCGGCGCGATTCAAGAGCGCGATAGCAGCTACACGGTAATTACGCAGCCTTGCGATTTGCCAGAAACTCGCGCATGCGCTCGAGCGCCTTCAGGATGTTCTCCGTTGAATTCGCGTAGCTCACGCGGATATAGCCCTCGCCCAGTATGCCAAAATCGGGCCCGCCGATAATGGCGACGCCCGCATCTTCCAGCAGCGCGGAAGCCAGGGCCTTTGCTTTCCAACCAGTGCGCTTGATGTTCGGGAACGCATAGAACGCGCCCTTCGGCGTCGCGCATGAGACTCCGGGCAACTTGTTGAGACCGTCGACCACCACTTTTCGCCGTTTGTCGAATTCCGCAACCATCTTGGTCACTTCATCCTGCGAGCCTTTCAGAGCCGCGAGGCCGGCATACTGCGCCGACGCGTTGACGCACGAATGCAGGTTGACCGCGAGCTTACGCGCATAGTCGTAAAGCTTTCCAGGCCAGACTGCATAACCCAGGCGCCAGCCTGTCATCGCGTAGGTCTTCGACCAGCCATTAAGCAGGATCAGCCGGTCGCGGATCGATGGGTAGGACAGCAAGCAGACGTGAGTCTCGCCGTCGTAGACCATGTGGTCGTAAATCTCGTCCGACATAATCGCAACGTCCGGCCACTTCTCCAGGCCGGCAATGAGCTTGTCGACCTCGGCTTTTGGCGTGACGCCGCCGGTCGGATTGGCCGGCGAGTTCGCGATCAGCAGGCGCGTTCGTGGCGTGATCAGCTTCAATGTTTCTTCGGCGGAAAACGCAAAACCGTTTTCCTCGCGGATCGGCACCGGAATTGGCTTTGCGCCGGTATATTCGATCATCGAGCGGTAGATCGGAAATCCGGGATCGGGATACATGATCTCCACGCCCGGCTCGCCGAACATCAGGATCGACATGAACATGGTCGGCTTGCCGCCGGGCATGATCATCACGCTGTCGGGCGACACCTCGACCTTGAAGCGCTTGGCAAGATCCGCGGCGACCGCTTCCCGCAGTGGCGGGATGCCATTGGCAGGCGTATAGCCATGGTGGCCGTCGCGCAGGGCCTTCACCGCGGCCTCAACGATAAAGTCCGGCGTGCGAAAATCGGGCTGGCCGATGCCGAGGTTGATGATGTCGCGACCCTGCGCCGCCAGCGCGTTGGCACGCGCAAGCACCGCGAAGGCGTTTTCCTCGCCGATGCGGTCGAAAGCCGCGATAGTCCGAAGCATGATTGCAATCCTCCCGCCCGGATGCCGTTCGCAGGGGTACTCACGCCGGCTCCTCAATGAGGACTGCACTTCAGCCGATCAGGCGGAAAAAATCAAACGTCGTCAGGACTTTGCATCTGCGACCTTCGGTGGACCCTTTTTTCAGTTGTCGCCACCAAACCGGCCACTGATGTCGCGCATCAGCTGGAACCGTATATTCGGGTCCGGATCGTCACCAAGGTAGACGCCGCCAAAATAGAGTGGTCCAGCCGGCACCAGATTCGTTCCCCGATGATAGGGATCGACCCTCTCAGTTTTGGACGTCGTCACAACTTTCTTGTGCTTGCGCACCTTCTCGGCGTTCTCGGCATTCGCCGACGTGGCAAACGCGAAAGCCGCGACGATGGCAGCAGCAGCGATCTTCAGCGGAAAAGACATGACGGCCTCCGAATCCACATGGCCCTCGCTTAACGAATTGCGGTGCGAGCGCAAAGTAAATGCAGCGTCAAGTCGATCACAAGTCGGTGTCGGAATATCGGGCGAGCTTGGGTGTTTACGGCAACTTCCTCCGCTGAACGAAGGAGACCATGTTGCAATCGCAGGCTTGTTGGAGGCATTGTCCAATTCCCACCCTGTGCAGGACAAAATTATGAGTACCGCCGACAAACGCCGCGCATTCCGCGCATTGCATCAAAGCGGCTGCTTCGTCATCCCCAATCCGTGGAACGTCGGCAGCGCGCGATATATGCAAGGCCTCGGCTTCAAGGCGCTGGCGACCACGAGCTCAGGCTATGCCCATTCGATCGGTTACGCGGACGGCGACGTCCCCCGCGACATGATGCTGGCGCACTTCCGCGAGATCGCGCGGGCGACGGACATCCCGGTGAACGCCGATTTCGAGGGCGGCTACGCCGACGATCCGGGCGAGGTCGGCGCCAATGTCAGGCTGTGCATCGACACCGGCGTTGCCGGTCTGTCAATTGAGGACTTCACCGGCGACGAAAGCGACCCGCTTTATGACTTCGACCTCGCGGTCAAGCGTATAAGAGCCACACGTGATGCGATCGATAAAGCCGGCGGCGACGTCGTGTTCACAGCGCGCACGGAAGGCTTTATCCATAACCGCCCCGATCTCGACGAGACTATCCGTCGGCTGAAGGCGTTTGCTGATGCCGGAGCCGATTGCCTCTACTCACCCGGTATCAAATCCCGCGAGCAGATCGAAGCCACCATCAAAGCCGTCGGACCGAAGCCGATCAACTTTCTCAATCACGGCGCTTTCGGTTACACCGTCAATGATCTCGCCGCGCTCGGCGTACGTCGGATCAGCGTCGGCGGGACCATGGCACGCGTTGCCATGCACGCCTTCCTGCAATCAGCCCGTCAGATCGCGCAAGACGGGAAATTCGACAGCTTCGCGGGTATCGTTACAAATGCCGAACTGAACAAGTTCTTTCACGAGGACTTGCAACACCGTCCGAAATCGTGAGCGATCCGGAAATCCATCCAGCGACCGGGCAGCCTATCGGGGCTGCGGTCAATGACCGGCCGGCCCTACGCCCTGGCCCGGTGACGCTCGTGGGCCGCTATGGCCGCGTCGAAAAGCTCACGTCGAACCATGCCGCGACGATGTGGGCCGCGGTCAAAGGCCATGACGCAATCTGGACCTACATGTCGCAGTACGGGCCGTTCGCGGATGCTTCGGAATTTGCGGCCTGGATCACGCGGCGCGCGGCGCTGGACGATCCTTATTCCTACGCCATTGTCGATCCGTCGAATCGGGCACTCGGCGTCGCAACCCTCATGGACATTCAGCCTGACATGCGCGTCATCGAGGTCGGCCATATCGTCTATTCGCCGGCGCTACAGCGCACTTTGCTCGGCACCGAGGCGCAATACCTGCTCGCACGCCATGCCTTCGAAACCCTGGGTTACCGGCGCTACGAATGGAAGTGCAATTCGCACAATGCAGCCTCGCGGCGCGCGGCACTGCGCTATGGCTTCATCTTTGAGGGCGTGCTGCGCCAGCACAAAATCGCGAAAGGCCGCAATCGCGACACGGCCTACTATTCGATGCTCGACAGCGAATGGCCGCAACGCAGGCACAATTTCGAAAGCTGGCTGACGCCGGACAACTTTACGGCTGACGGCCGGCAGAAAGTCAGCCTGAGCGCGCTTAACGGCGTATCAGAATGAGCGATCGGGCCATCTCTGCCGCAGGTTTGATGCAGCAGCGCCAGTTTGTGCTGTTCTGGCTTGCCCGGCTCGCCTCGACGATGGGCTACCAGATGCTGGCCCTGACCATCGGCTGGCAAGTCTACGAAATCACCAACAGCGCGTTCGATCTGGGGCTCGTCGGCCTAATCCAGTTCGTGCCGGCAGTGGTTCTCACATTGCTGATCGGGCATGCAGCGGATCGTTATGACCGGCGGCTCATTGTGCGCGCCGCACACTGCATCTACGCGCTGGCTGCGCTCATGATCACGGCGGCCTTGCTTGCCGGCGTGCTCAGCCGTGACCTGTTATTCGTAGCTGTTTTCATCATCGGCTGTGCACGCGCGTTCGAGATGCCGACCGCGCATGCACTGGCGCCCACTCTGGTGCCATCGAGACTTATCTCGCGTGCGGTTGCCGCCTGGACCTCCGCCAACCAGACCGCAGTGATTTGCGGACCGGCGCTCGGCGGACTCGTCTACGCTTTCAATCCTGTGCTGATCGGCGTGATCTGCATGATGTTTTTTGCCTGCTCGATCACGCTGGTCACCCTCGTTCGCTCACGCGGACTCGTACCGACACGCGACCCGCCGACCTTCGCCTCGGTGCTTGCAGGTTTCCACTACATCCGCAGCCGGCGGCGGCTGCTCGGCGTGATCACGCTCGATCTTTTTGTCGTCATCCTCGGCGGGGTGACCGCCCTGCTACCGATCTACGCCAAAGATATTCTGGCGGTCGGTCCGATCGGCCTCGGTCTGCTGCGCTCGGCGCCGGCGGTCGGCGCGCTGATCACATCAATCGTCCTGTCGCGCCATCCGGTGGAGCGGCATATTGGCCGCAAGATGTTCGCGGTCGTCGGCATCTACGGCGTGACAACGATTGTTTTCGGGCTGTCTACGTCGTTTCCGATCTCCCTTCTCGCGCTCGCCGTGCTCGGCGCCTCGGACGCTGTAAGCGTCGTTATTCGATTTTCGCTGGTCCAGATCGAAACTCCGGATGAAAAACGCGGCCGGGTGAGTGCGATCAATTATCTGTTCGTCGGGTCATCGAATACGCTCGGCGAATTCGAATCCGGTCTGGTCGCCGCATGGCTTGGCGCGGTTCCGTCGGTTGTTATTGGCGGGCTGGGCTCACTGCTGGTCGCGGGCACATGGATGATGCTATTCCCGGGTTTGCGCCGGATCGATCGTTACGAACCGGCGGACCGTGAGCAAGTGAGGGCGTGATGCACATACTGATGACGGGCGCCGCCGGTATGATCGGCCGCAAGCTAACCGCAAGGCTGATCAAGGACACAAAGTTGAACGGCAAGCCGATCGACCGGCTGACGCTGATCGACGTCGTTCCGCCCGAAGAGCCACAGGGCTTTTCAGGCGCGCTCGAAGCCTCAACCAGCGATCTTTCGAAGCCGGGTGCCGCTGCCAAGGCGGTCGCCGGCAAGCCAGAGCTGATCTTTCACCTCGCGGGCGTCGTATCCGGCGAAGCGGAGACCGATTTCGAGAAAGGCTACCGTGTCAATCTCGACGGCACACGCGCGCTGTTCGAAGCAATCCGGGCGGCCGCCTACACGCCGAAGATCGTTTTCACCTCGTCGATCGCCGTTTTCGGCGCGCCGTTTCCTCATTCAATCCCCGACGAATTTCATCTGACACCACTCACATCCTACGGAACTCAGAAGGCGATCTGTGAGCTTCTGCTCGCCGACTACACGCGGCGCGGTTTCCTCGAAGGTATTGGAATCAGGTTGCCGACGATTTGCGTGCGGCCTGGCAAGCCGAACAAGGCCGCTTCGGGCTTCTTCTCTGGAATTATCCGGGAACCCCTCGTGGGCCAAGAAGCACTTCTTCCTGTCTCCGAAAACGTACGCCACACGCATGCGAGCCCGCGCGCGGCAATCGGATTTCTCATTCACGCCGCAAGCCTCACGCGCGAGCAAGTCGGTCCGCGCGTCAATCTTGCGATGCCGGGCGTATCCTGCACCGTGGGTGAACAGATCGAAGCGCTTCGCCGTGTTGCGGGCGACAAGGTGGCCGCGCGCATCCGCCGGGCGCCTGACGAACTGGTTCAGCGAATCGTCTCCGGCTGGGCCGAAAGAACCGATGCCAAGCGCGCACGCGATCTTGGTTTCAAGGCCGAGGCTGCGTTCGACGATATCGTTCTTGCCCATATCGAGGACGAGCTCGGCGGTAAGATCGCCCACTGATCCGTTAACGAACGTATGCTTGCACCAGGCGCTGCAAACCTTACATTGTAGATCATGACCTACGTCGACGCCGCCGTCGCCCCAATCCGCAAGACTGGCCAGATCAAGATCCACGGCTCAGGCGCATTTGAATCGATGCGCAAGGCCGGGCAGCTTGTGGCACGCTGTCTCGACATGTTGACAGAGCATGTAGGACCGGGCGTGCCGACCGAGAAAATCGACAACCTGGTCTTCGAATATGCAATGGACCACGGTGCCCTGCCTGCGACGCTCATGTATCGCGGCTACAAGAAGTCGACCTGCACATCCCTCAATCACGTGGTCTGCCACGGCATTCCCGGCGACAAACCGCTCAAGGATGGTGACATCGTCAATATCGACGTAACGCTCATCCTGGACGGCTGGCATGGCGATTCCAGCCGCATGTTCACGATCGGTGAAATTCCGCGTCGGGCGGAGCGGTTGATCGAGGTCACGCACGAGGCGATGATGCGCGGCATTGCCGCGATCCGGCCCGGCGCTACCAGCGGCGATGTCGGCCATGCGATCCAGACCTATGTGGAGGCGCAGCACATGAGCGTGGTTCGCGATTTCTGCGGTCATGGACTTGGGCGCCTGTTTCACGACGAGCCGAACGTTGTCCACGTCGGACGCCCGGGTGAGGGCATCGTGCTTAAACCCGGAATGTTTTTCACCGTCGAGCCGATGATCAATCTCGGCCGTCCGCACGTGAAAGTACTGTCCGACGGTTGGACCGCCGTGACCCGCGACCGCTCGCTTTCCGCACAGTTCGAGCACACTGTCGGCGTCACGAAGGACGGCGTTGAGGTCTTCACGTTCTCGCCGGCCGGGCTTCACAAGCCACCCTACAAGCGCTGAAAACGCCGTCGTCACAGGCGCATCCTCCGGACTCGTCCTTTCCGCTGATACAGCTGGCACGTGCTTTCGCGCTAGCTTCGTTTCATGACGGAAAGCCCCGAGACCTCACCGCACTATCACGGCCATCGCGAGCGGCTGCGGGAGCGGTTTCGGGACGCCGGCGCAGAAGCCGTCAGCGACTATGAACTGCTCGAACTCCTGCTCTTTCGCGCGCTTCCGCGGCGCGATGTCAAACCGCTGGCGAAGAATTTGATCACGACATTTGGCTCGTTCGCGGAAGTGATATCGGCACCGATCGCCAGGCTGGCGGAAGTCAAAGGACTGGGTACGACCGCAATCACCGAACTGAAAATCATCCACGCAGCGGCGAGCCGCCTCGCGCGCGGACAGGTGCGCAAGCGCCCGGTCCTCTCATCGTGGTCAAACGTCATCGACTACTGCCGCACCACCATGGCCTTCGCCGAGAAGGAGCAATTTCGTGTCCTGTTTCTCGACAAGCGCAATCAGCTGATTGTCGATGAAGTACAGCAGACCGGTACGGTCGATCACACGCCTGTCTACCCGCGCGAGGTCGTCAAGCGCGCGCTCGAATTGTCGGCGACGGCGCTGATACTCGTGCACAACCACCCGTCAGGGGATCCGACGCCATCAGGCGCCGACATTGAAATGACGCGTACAATAGTCGAAGTCGCAAAGCCGTTGGGCATTGCGGTGCACGACCACATTATTGTCGGACGCGACGGCCACGCCAGTCTCAAGGTCCTCAAGTTGATCTAGACTCGCGCGTGCGCTTTCGGGGCAATGGCGGGCATCCTGTCGCGGCTGTTCTGATGCTTCCGATACCAGAACAACAAGCCGACGACCGCTAGATTGGCAAGCCCGGCAAGTGCGGCGTTGCCATAAGGCAGCAGGTAAGCCGCCGTTAGGTCATAGAAGTACCCAGCCTGATAGCTGCCAAGTCCCATGCCGATCCACGCCATCGTCGACACGATCGCTATGGCGCTACCGCTGATCCGTAACGGTGCCGCTTCACGGGCGCAGATCAGCAAGCATGTCATCACGCCGGCAAAGCCGAACCCGAAAAGGACTGACAATTGGAAAAGAACCATAATGTCCTTTGTCTGCGTGAACCAGAACACCACTGACGTCTGTGCCAGCGATGCAAGAAAATACGCGGGCAGACCTCCGGTGCGATCAGCCAGCCAACCAAAGAACAGACGGCCAAAAACACCGGCGATCATCAGCGACAACAGAAGGCCAGCGGCAGTCTGCGGACTGCATCCGAGATCGATGCCGAGCGGTATCAAATGCACCAGCGGGACAGCCATGCAGACGCAGCAAAAGAAGCCGGCCACGGACAGCCAGGCAATGCTGATTTTGTGCGGCACGCCCCACTGATTGCTATCCGTCCGATTGGTGCTCGCAGACGAATGTCCAGTGGTTGGAGGAGGCTTCAGCAGAAACAGCAGTGGCGACAGGATCAGAAGATAGCCCACACCGACGTAGAGCGCCGCATCACGCCAGCCGACTTCGGTGATCAAAAGACGAGTGATGTAGGGCACGACGCCCTGCCCGATCGCTCCGCCGGCAGTCACGATACCAATCGCGAACCCCTTGCGTCGTTCAAACCAAAGCCCCGCAATGGCGACCATCGGGGCAAACAACGGAGCAAAACCAAGGGCGCCGATCAGAAAGTAAATGGCATAGAGCGTCCACAGATCACTTTGCCAGCGCAATGCAATCAGCCCAAACGAAATAGCAAAGGCTCCAAGGTACCCGACCTTACGGGCCCCGATACGATCGGAAAGACTGCCCCAAACGATACCTCCGATCGCGCAGCCAATGGTCAGGAGTGTAAAGGCCATCGAGATGTCGGCACGATTCCATCCGAATTCCTGCTCGAACGGCTTCATGAAAACCGAGACGGTGCTATTCGAGCCGAATCCCAGTGTCAGGCAGACCGTCGTCACGCCGACAATGACCCAGCCATAGGGTTGCTCGGTGAGTTGCTCATTTCGATTGGCGTTCAAGTGTCACTCTCCCGCGAACCTTGACTGGTTCGGCTGGGAGCAAATTGCACCAATCGCGGAGGCAATACCTGTAGGAATGCTTGATTTGCCCTTGAGAACGCCGTGATTTATGGACCAAAGCCGTCCCGGAAGTGCCCATTTGACGGAATCCGCCTGAATAGGTGAACCGAGAACGCCGGTGTGTTGAGACTACTGCCGTACCAACGTGATCTGGTCCGCTGTCTCAGGCATGCGCCGCCAGGTCGTGCCGTCGACTTCCTCGAAGCGCCACGGATTGCCGCGCGCCGGCATCAGCATCAGCTCGTCACGGTCGATGCGCCATTGGGTGAAATTGATCCGGGCAATGGCGGCATCGCATCCGGGCTTGACGCTCACCGCCAAGTTTTCGCCTGCCTTGGTCATTGCCAGCGTCAGTCTGCAAACAGGTGCGCCTCCCCTGCGCACGATCGCCCAATCGCCGGCAACTTGCTCGGCCGGTTTTGACGGCCCAGCAGCAGCGGCTGCGTTCTGTAGAAAAAGAACGCCGACGCCGGGCGTCGGCGCCTCGAAGATCCCGTCCTCGACCTCGCTGAATTCGACCAGAGACCGGCCGCGCGCATCCACGAAGTACAGCAAGTCGTTTTCGGGAAATTTCCAGCCCGCGACATCCTTTACGAGCGGAAACAGATTGACGCAGTTGGCGTCGAATTCGATCTTGAGACCGGCCGGTCCAGGCTCACCCTTCAGCGTGGCCGTGCACGTGCGATCCCGGTCGGCATTCGAAAATTCCCAGCTACCGACAACGCGCTTGGCGGATTCGCCAAGTTGCGACGGCGCCTGCGCCGACGCTGTGCCCGCAAGGCAGAGCGCAATGAAGGCGATGGTACAACGCGTCACAGTCATCCAACACCCGCGCTAGGCGGCTGCGTTACGAACGCTTCGACGGCCACGGTGTTTCCGGCACGGGCGTCAATGGCGGCTTGCCGGCAGCCCAAGCCAGAATGTTATCGACCACAAGCTGGTCCATCGCCGCACGAGTGACTTCGGTCGACGAGCCGAGATGAGGAAACAGCACGATATGATCCATCTCGATCAGTTCCTTCGGAACATGCGGCTCTTTGGCAAAGACGTCGAGACCGGCGGAATAGATCGTGCGGTTTTTCAGGGCCTCGATCAAGGCGGGCTCATCGACCACGGAACCGCGCGCCATGTTGACAACAACACCGCGCGGGCCAAGTGCTTTCATCACCTCGGCGTTGATCATGTTCTGGGTCGAGGCTCCGCCCGGCACGATCACCATCAGCGTGTCGACGTCGCGGGCCATATCGAGAAGCTTCGGGTAGTATTTGTAGGTCACGCCCGCTTGCGGATTACGGCTGTGATAGACGACGGGCACGCCGAATGCTTCGAGTCGCCGGGCGATGGCCTTGCCGATACGTCCCATTCCCACCATGCCGACGGTGCGATCGCGCAACGTCGCCTTGGTGAGCGGATAATGTCCCTGCGGCCATTTTCCGGCGCGCAGAAAGCGTTCGGACTGCGGAAATTCACGCACCGTGCAAAGCAGCAGACCGATCGCAGTGTCAGCAACCTCTTCATTGAGGACGTCGGGCGTATTGGTGACGACAATGCCGTGAGCACCAGCCCACTTCGCGTCGATATGATCGTAGCCGACACCGAAGCTCGACACCTGCTCGAGCTTCGGAAACTGCTTCAGAAAGGTTTCATCGACCTTGTTGGCGGTATAGGCTATCGCGATCGCGCGGATCTTGCCCCCGTGTTCCTTGACGAAAGCATCTTTGTCCTTGAGCTCAAGCCAGTGGTGGAGATTCACCTTGTCCTCGAAGCCCTTCATCATTACGGGCTTCTTGGCACCGACCATCAGCACATCCGGCTTTTCGCCAGCCATTGCCAACTCCTGATTACACCAAAGCAGTTACGGGTTTTTCGATAAAATCCTTGAACGAGGCGAGCAGCTCGGCCCCGAGCGCACCGTCCACCACTCTGTGATCGCACGAGAGTGTGACGGTCATCTGGCTGATGAACTTCACGCTGCCGTCGTCCGCCTCAATAGGCGCGCGCCGCGTCGCGCCGACGGCAAGGATTGTCGCGTGCGGCGGATTGATGATGGCCGAAAACTCGCGGACGCCGTACATCCCCAGATTGGAGATGGCGCTCGATCCGCCCTGATATTCGTTCGGCTTGAGTTTTTTCTGGCGTGCGCGATCCGCCAGATCGCGCATCTCGGCGGAAATTGCCGTGACCGACTTGCTGTCGGCGTTACGGATCACCGGCGTAATCAGGCCACCTTCAAGCGCGACCGCAATACCGATATCGGAGTTGCGGAACCGCAGGATACGGTCGCCGGCCCAGACCGCATTGGCGGCCGGAATACGCTGCAGCGCCGCCGCCCAAGCCTTGATGATGAAATCATTGAGCGAAAGCCTGAACGCCGGCTGGCTCGACTTGTCCTTCGGCGCCGCGGCATTCGCTTCTTCGCGCATCGCGATCAGGCGGCCGGCGTTGAAATCGGCCGTCAGATAGAAATGAGGAATTGTCTGCTTGGCCTCGACCAGCCGCGTCGCGATGGTGCGGCGCATCGAGTCGAGCGGCACCTCTTCGTAAGCGATACCCTCGTACAGCGCCTTGACCTGCGCCGCACTCGCGCCGCCCGCGATTGCCAGCGCTGCCACACCGGGCACCGAGCGCTCAACGTCAGCGGCAACGATCCGCCCATGCGGACCCGAACCCGAAATACGCGTTAGGTCGATGCCGCGCTCGCCCGCGAGACGCCGCGCCAAAGGCGTGACCGTGGCCCCGGTCGGCAACTTTGCCGGTCCGAAATTCCGTTCGGGCGTGCGCACGGCATCGAATGGGTCCATCGGCGCCGCCGGGCGCGGCATCGGCGTTGAATGAACGGCAGCCGGTACCGCGCGCGAGGGCGCTGCAGGTGCTTTCGGCGGCGAACTTGCGGCAGCGGGCGCTGCAGCCGCTCCCGCACCCGAAATTACCGCAACCACGGCGCCGACCTTGGCGACGTCTCCGACCTTGAAACGTATCTCTGTGAGCGTGCCGCTCGTCGTCGAGGGCACTTCCATCGACGTCTTGTCGGTCTCGATCTCGAACAGGTTGTCGCCCGGCTTCACGGCGTCGCCGGCCGCCTTGAACCATTTCGTGATCTTGCCCTCGGCGACAGTCTCGCCAAGCTGCGGCATCAGGACGTCCACGGTCTTGCCCTCAGTTTCTGCTGACTGCCGCTACCAGCTCACCGACACATATTGCGTCTCGAGGAATTCCTTCATTCCTTCGGCAGCCCCCTCGCGGCCAAGCCCCGACTGCTTGGTGCCGCCGAACGGCGCCGCGGGATCGGAGACCAGGCCGCGATTGAGCCCGATCATGCCGAAATCGAGCCTCTCCGACACCCGCATGCCGCGGCTCAGGTCCTTTGTATAGAGGTAGGCAACCAAGCCGTATTCCGTGTCGTTGGCGCGCTTGATCGCCTCGTCCTCGGTCTTGAAAGTCTGGATCGACGCGACGGGCCCGAAAATCTCCTCGTTCAGCATCTTCGCCGAGTCGGGCACATTGGTCAGAACCGTCGCCGGGTAGAAGAAGCCCGGGCCGTCCGGCAGCTTGCCGCCGACCAGCACCTTGGCGCCTTTCTGCACGGCGTCGTCGACCAACTCGATCACCTTGTCGCGTCCGTCCTTGTTGACGAGCGGACCAAGATTGACGCCCTCATCGAGTCCGTTGCCCATCTTCAGCGAGCCCATCTTGGCGGTGAGCTTCTTGGCGAACTCGTCGTGCACTTTTTCGTGCACGTAGAAGCGGTTGGCCGCGGTGCAAGCCTCGCCCATATTGCGCATCTTGGCGATCATGGCGCCGTCGATCGCGGCGTCGATATCGGCGTCCTCAAACACGATGAACGGCGCGTTGCCGCCGAGCTCCATGGCCGGCTTCACAATATTGTCGGCGGCTTCATGCAGAAGTTTGCGCCCGACTTCGGTCGAGCCGGTAAACGACACGACGCGCACGCGCGGATCGTGAAGCATGGCGCCGACGACCTTGCCGGACGAGCGCGACGGAATGACGTTGACAACTCCAGCCGGGACTCCGGCTTCCTCGAGCGCCGGCATCAGGGCCAGCATCGTAAGCGGCGTGTCGGATGCAGGCTTGAGCACGACCGGGCAGCCGGCCGCGAGCGCCGGGCCGATCTTGCGCGTCGCCATCGCCGCGGGGAAATTCCACGGCGTCACCAGCACCGCGATGCCCGCTGGCTTGTGGTGCACGAATATCCGCGCCCCCGATGCCGGCGCGCGCGACACTTCGCCGACATTGCGCACCGCCTCTTCCGCGTACCAGCGGAAGAATTCCGCGGCATAGGCGACTTCGCCGCGCGAATCCGGCAGCGCTTTTCCGTTCTCGAGCGTGATCAGCTTCGCGAAACGCTCGGCGTCGCGCATGATCAACTCGTAGGCCTTGCGCAGGATTTCCGCGCGCTCGCGCGGCTTGCGTCCCGCCCAGCCCTCGAATGCGCCCTCGGCAGCGTCGAGCGCTGCCTTGGCATCATCGACCGTGGCGCTCGCGACCGAGGCGATCTTGCGCTCCGTCGCAGGGTCGACCACGTCGAAACGGCTGCCATCGGATGCCTTGCGCCATTTACCGCCGATCCAGAGGTCGGTTGGAACATTGGCGAGCAGGTTGTCGTAGTTAGCCATTTGACGCTCCTCAACTTGTCTTATTGCGCTTCGGCGTAAGCAGCCTTGATCGCGCCGGCAAGACGCGCCTTATCGGGAAAGCGGTCTGCCATCGCGGCGGTGACGGCCTCGACAGCCTGGTCTGCGCTGCGGCCCGCTTTCTTCTCTGTGGTGGTGCGGTCGCGCACTTCGATCAGATAAGTCCGATAACCGCTTGCAAGCATCGAGCCATCTCCAGCCGGTCCGTGACTGGGCACGATGATGGCGGGCTTTAGTGCCTCAAGGCGATCCAGGCTCGACAGCCAATGGCGGACATTGGAGTAGGGGCTGGCAAAAACCGGCTGCGGGCGCATGGCAACATCACCGGAGAACAGCACGCGGTCGGACTCGACCCACATCGCGGTATCGCCCCGCGTGTGATTCGCGCCCATGGCGATGAGTTGCACTTTCACGCCGCCGAGATCGAGCACGTAATCCTGATCAAAAGTTACGTTCGCCTTGCGGAAATCAGCATCCTTGAGCAATTCGGCCTCGATTGCCGAGCGGCGCGCGAACACCTGTGCAAGCTGCAGGCCGAATTCCGCAATGTCCTTCACCTGGTCGTTTGACCGGATCAGTGTGGTGCTCTCGGGAAACGCCTGCGCACCGAGATCGTGTTCCGGATGGAAATGCGTGATGACGAGATAAAGCTGTCGCGAACCGCCGAGCTTTTTCGCGACCTCCAGCACTGCGGAGCCGTTGCGTGGCCCAAGCCCGGTATCGATCACAAGGATACCGCGTTCGCCGATGACAAAACCGACGTTCGGCACCCGCGGCACGCTGTTGTCGGGAATGATGTGGACGTGCGGCGAGACCTGCCGCAGCCCTTCAGGTCTGACGATAGGGTCCGGCGGCGTCTGCGCGGCCAATGGCTGTGCCAAAATCAGCGATGCGGCGGCAGCCGCAATAGACCACAACGCACGCATGTTCCTTTTCCTTTATCCCTGCAAGGACCGCCGCACCGTCTCGGCGATCCGGTCCGGCGTCGGCAGCACGATGTCCTCCAGAATATCGGCCGCCGGCAGCGGAATATGAGGCGTCGTGATGCGAACCGGTGGACCATCCAGATCGTAGAAGGACTCGTCGGCCGCGATCGAAACGATCTCGGCACCCCATCCGCAGAGCCGCGGATTTTCCTCGACCGTGAAGAGCCGGTGCGTCTTTGCGACCGAGCCGAGGATGGTCTGCGTGTCGAGTGGCACAAGCGATCGCACATCGACAACCTCGCAGTCGATGCCATGCTCCGCCTTGAGCTTTTCGGCGGCCTCGAGCGCACGCGGCACCATCAATGCCAGAGCGCAGATGGTGGCATCCTTGCCGCCCCGAAGAATCTTGGCGGTGCCTAAACTGTCGACAATCTCGCCGTCCGGCACTTCGCCCTTGGTGGGATAGAGCGACTTGTGCTCGAGGAAAATAACCGGATCGGGATCGCGAACCGACGCTGCCAACAGGCCGATGACATCGCGCGGACTGGAAGGCGCGACGACCTTCAGGCCGGGGATCATCATGCACCAGTTCTCGACACTCTGGCTGTGCTGCGCGCCGAAGCGCGATCCGGCGCCGTTGCCGGTACGGACGACCAGCGGACATTTGGTCTGCCCGTTCGACATGTAGCGGCTCTTGGGAAATTCGTTGGCGATATAGTCGAAACAAACCGCAAAGAAATCCGAGAACATGATTTCGGCAATCGGCTTCAGACCGGTCATCGCCGCACCCATGGCGGCGCCGAGGATCGCCTGCTCGGAGATCGGAGTGTCGCGCACGCGCAGCGGGCCGAACTGCTCGTAAAGGCCAACGGTCGCCTTAAACACGCCACCGGCCTTGGCCACGTCCTCGCCGAGGAACACGACGTCGGGATCGCGCTCCATCTCCTGCGCGATGCCGCGAATAACAGCGTCGCGGTACGTTAGTTCCGCCATGCCCAGCCTCCATCAGCATAGACATCGGTGGTGAGTATATCGAGCGGTGGGTTCGGGGCGGCCTTGCAGATCTCGGTCGCGTCATCGACCTCCTTGCGTACACTGGCGTCAATTGCCTCGATGTCGGAATCACTGACACCGAATTGCTTCAGACGCTCACGATAGATCTTGATCGGGTCGCGCAATTTCCATTTTTCCAATTCGCCCTCGGGGCGATACTTGGCAGGATCAGCGCGGGAATGGCCGCTGTGCCGGTATGTCATGCATTCGATCAGCGAGGGCCCTTCGCCGGCGCGGGCCTTCGCAAATGCTTTCTGCGCGGTGCGATAACATTCGTCCGCATCATTGCCGTCGATCACGATGCGCTCGAGGCCGTATGATGCAGCCCGGTCAGCGGCAGGATGCGGCACCGCCGTGACATCGGCGATCGGCGTATATTCCATATAGAGATTGTTCTCACAGACAAAGATCACAGGCAGTTTCCACACCGCTGCGAAGTTCAGCGCTTCGTGAAATGCACCGATGTTCGTCGTGCCGTCGCCGAAAAAGCAGACCGAGACATCCTTGTCGCCCTTGTATTGCGCGCGCCACGCCGCGCCGCAGGCGATCGGGAGATGGGCACCGATGATGGCATAGGAGCCCATGACGCCGTGCTCCTCCGAGGTGAGGTGCATGGAGCCGCCCTTGCCGCGCATCAGACCGTTGTCGCGCTGCATGAGTTCGCCCAACACCTTCTCGACCGGTACGCCGCGCGCCAGCGTATGGGCATGACCGCGGTAAGTGCAGAACGAGAGATCACCCTTTTGCATGGCCTCGGCAAAGCCGGCGGCAATCGCCTCCTGTCCGAGCGACAGATGGCTGGTGCCCTTGACCAGGTTCTGCAGGAACAGGTCGTAGGCGCGCTGTTCCGCCTCGCGCAGACGCACTTGCGAGCGGTACAGGGCGAGGCGCTTTTGCTCGCCGATATCGTCGTTCAGTCCTGAGCCGGCCTTGGCCTGCGCACGGTCCTTTGCTGTGGCCATAGATGATCCTTCGCGTGGAAAAGCTTGTGTAGCGGGCGGAACTTAGCGCCCTCCGAGATCATTAGGCAACCGGTGCGGAGGGTTCGGTCTTGCCGCGTACCGTTTCGCGATGGAGCAGGTAAAGTCCCGAGGCGATCACAATCGAACCACCCACGATCGTCCAGGTATGCGGCACATCGCCAAATACTAAAAAGCCAAGCGCGGTCGTCCAGATTATCTGCGTGTAGATAAAGGGCGCGAGCGCCGATGCCGGCGCCAGCCGATGGCCGCGGATGAGCAGATAGTGCCCCGCGCTGCCGAGCGCGCCGATGAGCACCATCAGCGCCACGATCCAGGCGCTTTGTGGCGCGCTCCAGACGAAGGGAATAATTGGCAGCATGGCGACCGCACCGACCAGGTTTGAGTAGAACAGCGTGGTTTCACTCGAGTCGCTGCGTGCCAGCACACGCGTTGAAATCGAATACAGCGCGTAACAGATGGCGCTGCCGAGCGACAGCAGTGCGGCGGGGTGAAGCCCGCCAAGACCCGGGCGAGCCACCAGCAACACGCCAAAGAATCCAACACTGATCGCGGTCCATCGCCGCCAGCCCACCCATTCGCCAAGCAATGGGACGCACAGCAGGGCAACCAGGAATGGCGTCGAAAACAGAATCGCGAGTGCCTCATCAAGCTGAAGATAACGCAATGCGAAGAAATTCATCGCAGTTGATGCGAGCAGCAGTGCCGAGCGGCCAATTTGGAGGAAAGGCCGCGCCGTTACCATCATTTTTGGCCGGGTGACCGGATTGAGAAAAATAAACGCCAGCACGAATGCACCAAAATAACGGGCCCACACGATCTGCAACGGGTCCATGTAACGGAGCAAATATTTCCCGGTAGCGTCGAGACAGGCAAAGGTAGCCACCGCGGCACACATCAAAGCGATGCCGGTGAGGCGTTGGCGGCGCTGGTGCGATAAGTCGCTCAATAGGTCGCCCGGCCACCCGAAATGTCGAAGACCGCGCCGGTTGTGAACGAGCAGTCGCCCGAAGCGCAAAACGCGGCAAGGCTCGCAATCTCTTCGACCGTCACGAATCGGCCGCGCGGGATTTTCGACAACATGAAGTCGATGTGCTCCTGCGTCATCTGGTCGAAGATCGCGGTTTTCGCCGCTGCCGGCGTGATGCAGTTGACCGATATGTCGTGCGAGGCGAGTTCCTTGCCGAGCGATTTTGTCAATGCGATGAGCCCCGCCTTCGAGGCCGAATAGGCCGGCGCGTTTGGATTGCCTTCTTTGCCTGCGATGGATGCAATATTGACGATGCGGCCGTAATTCTGGGCGATCATCAAAGGAGCTAGCGCGCGGCAGCAGTGAAAGGGCCCGTCGAGATTGATCGAAAGCACGTTGCGCCATGCGTCGAGCGGGTAGTCCCAGGTCTTCGTATTCGGACCGGCGATCCCGGCATTGTTCACCAGGATGTCGACGCGCTTGAACTCCTTGACGGTTTCGTCGCGGGCCCGCTCGACGTCGGAGTACTTGGTGACATCAACTACGACAGGTGCGACGCGGCCACGGCCTTTCAGTTCGGCAACCGTCTTTTTTGCAAATTCGATATCGCGATCCCAGATCGCTATCGCCGCCCCGGAGTCCAGGAACCGTTCAACAATGGCACGGCCGATACCTTGCGCGCCGCCGGTAACAATCGCGTTGCGTCCACTAAGGTCAATCTTGTTCGACATTGCCGCCTCCCGAGCAAAAACTAGCGAACGTCGCCGCCGATGGCGAGCATTGAAAATGCAGTGGTGCATTGCGGGCGCGCGACGCGAACTTGTAGAGCGCACGTTATTCGTGTATTTATCGTGATGCGGGGCACGCGACGGTCGCCCCGCCTTCCCAAGGCCTGCGAGCCCAAGCACCGTCTCCTTCGTTCACGGAGGGGACTCATGATTTTGTCGTGTTAGGGTTCCGACGAACAGGATTTCGGGGAACACGCCGCCTCCCCGTCAGATGACTGCCATCCAAGCGCTGCGATTTTCGCTTTGGGAGCGACTCCTATGGATGGATGGCATTTGGCTCTTTTTCTAGGCGCGACCTATTTCGGCGGCTTGGTGTCCGGACTGTCGGGCTTCGCGATGGGTCTCGTCGTTTCCGGCGTGTGGCTGCACCTGGTTACACCGCAGCAAAATGCGCTTTTGATCGTGCTCTGCGGACTCGTGACGCAGGGTTCCGGCATCTGGCGCGTGCGTCACGCCATCAGCTGGCGCGCCGTCGCGCCTTACATTATCGGCGGTGCGCTCGGAATTCCGGCCGGCACCGCTTTGGTGACAAGCGTGGATCCAGGCACGGTGCGCTTGACAATCGGTGTTCTGCTATTGGCTTACAGCCTCTACAGCCTGTTCCGGCCAGCCCTCAAACCTCCTCGGGCGAGCTTTCCTGTGGACCTCGGGGTCGGGGTCATCAACGGCCTGATCGGCGGTCTGACCGGCCTCGGCGGCGTTGTGGTGACGGTCTGGTGCCAGTTGCGCGGCGGAAAAAAGGATGAGCTGCGCGCGATTTTCCAGCCGGTTCTGTTCGCAACATTTGTCATGACGGCAATCTCTTTTGCGTTTGCGGGTGTATTCACAATGGAAACACTGAAATTCTATGCCTTTGCCCTGCCAGTGCTCGCTGCAGGCATCTGGTCGGGGTTTGGACTTTACGGAAAGCTCGACGATGCCGCGTTCCGTAAAGTGATTCTGGTACTTCTGCTTGCGTCGGGCGTGGCGTTGATCGTGCCGATGCATTGAACTAGCATCACTATGTGGGGCTAGCGACGGTCGCCCCGCTCTTGCAAGGCTTGCGAGCCCAAGCACCGTCTCCTTCGTTGATGGAGGGGACTCATGCTGTCTCCAGGCTTCTCGATTTCACCGAAAGATCTCTGGAATGCGATCGCGACGCAGGACGCGGCGCAGATCCTCGACGTGCGTCGGCGCCAAGCATATGAGGAGTCGCCGCACTTGTTGCCTGGCGCAATCTGGCGCGACGCGTCCAAGATCGCGGAATGGGCAACGCAACTCGATGTAACGCGACCGATCGTCGTCGCATGCAAGGCCGGCCACGAAATGAGCCAGAGCGCCGCCGCGCAGTTACGCGAAAACAGTATCGATGCGCGCGTGCTCGAAGGCGGTTACGAAGGCTGGTCAAAAGCAGGCCTGGTTTTCGTTGCAAAGCCGGAGCTCGAACGCATCGCGCCGCGCCGGCCGAGCATCTGGGTCACGCGCAGGCGGCCGAAAATCGACCGGATTGCGTGCCCATGGCTGGTGCGCCGCTTTCTCGACCCGCAAGCACGAATCCTTTTCGTCGATCCCGACCAGGTGATCAATGTCGCCCGCGAAACCGGCGGCATTCCGTTCGATATCAAGGATGTCGAGCTCAGCCACGTCGGCGAGCGGTGCTCGTTTGACACCATGCTCAAGCTGTTTGGGCTTGAAAGCGAGCCTTCGCTGGCGCGCCTCGCGTTGATTGTGCGGGGCGCCGACACGGCAAGGCACGACATCGCGCCGGAAGCCGGCGGACTGCACGCGATTTCGCTCGGCCTTTCGGCGATGGCCGGCGACGATGATCATGGCCTGCTTGACCGCGGCTTCGTGGTCTATGACGCCTTGTTCGCCTGGCTGCGCTTCGCTGCCGAGGAGCGGCACAACTGGCCGGCCAAGGCCGCGTGACAATGACGACGATCGTGACAGGCGCCCGGCCGAGCTTCGGCGAAGCCTTCCTCTTGTGGCTCAAGATCGGCTGCATCAATTTTGGCGGGCCGGCCGGGCAGATCGCGCTGATGCACCGCACTCTCGTCGACGAAAAGAAGTGGATCGACGAGGCGCGTTTCCTGCACGCCCTGAATTTCTGCATGCTCCTGCCCGGCCCCGAAGCGCAAAAGCTCGCGACTTATCTGGGCTGGCTGTTGCACGGCGTGCGCGGCGGACTGAGCGCAGGGATTCTTTTTGTTCTGCCGGGCGCGTTCGTAATGCTCGGCTTGAGCCTGCTCTACGCGCTTGGCCGCGGAATCCCGCTTATTGACGGCGCGCTGTTCGGTATCAAGGCGGCGGTTCTGGTGATCGTGATCGAGGCGCTTTTCCGCATCGGTAAGCGTGCGCTCAAGTCGTGGATCCTTCTCGCGTTGGCCGCAGCGGCGTTCGTCGGCATTTTCTTTTTGATGCTGCCATTTCCGCTGATTGTGGCGGCGGCGGCCGTCATCGGCTACGCCGTCGCGCGCCGCTCGCCTCAGCTGCTGGGGCTTTCCGGCGAAGCAGAAAACGTACAACCGCCGGAAGCCAATCGGTGGCGCCATTTCGCCGTCGCAGCCGTCGTCGGCGTCATCGCCTGGCTGACACCCATCGCACTCGCGGCCGTCATCTTCGGTCCGCAGCATGTCCTTGTCAGTATCGGCACGTTCTTCTCGAAGCTTGCGGTCGTGAGCTTCGGCGGCGCCTACGCCCTGCTCGCTTACATGGCGCAGGAGGCGGTGCAGACTTACGGGTGGATGACCGCGCCGGAAATGGTCGATGGCCTCGGACTGGCCGAAACCACGCCGGGTCCCTTGATCCTGGTGACCCAGTTTGTCGGATTCCTCGCGGCTTTCCGCGACGCGGCTCCGTTCTCGCCCGTAATCGCCGGTGTGCTCGGCGCCGCAATGACAACTTGGGTTACATTCGTGCCTTCGATGCTCTGGATCTTTGCGGGCGCACCCTTTGTCGAGCCGCTACGCGCCAACCGGCAGTTATCCGGCGCACTAGCTGCGATCACTGCCGCGGTGGTCGGCGTGATCCTGAACCTGTCCGTATGGTTTGCACTGCACGTGCTGTTCGGAAAGGTCACTGAAATGCGGGCCGGCCCGCTGCGCTGGTACGCTTTTGATCCGCTCGCGCTTGACCTCCGCGCGGCCGCGCTCGCCGCAATTGCCGCGGTGCTGGCGTTCGGCTTTCACCGCAGCCTGATCGAAGTCGTTGTGGCGATGGCGGCACTCGGCGTCATTGTTCAACTGACGCTCGGAACCTAGCGCTCGCGGCTGACCGCGCTCTCGTGCCAGCGGCGCAGTGCGAGGTGCGAGATCGCCGATAAAGCAAAGAAGATCGCGACGCCCGCGAGCGACAGCAGCAGCAGCGCCGCGAACATGCGCGGAATGTTCAGGCGGTAGCCCGATTCGGCTATCCGGTACGCAAGCCCGGAGCCCGCGCCGGCCGAGCCCGCAGCGATTTCCGCCACCACAGCGCCGATCAGCGACAGGCCCCCGGCGATCCGCAGGCCGGCGAGTATCTGCGGCAGAGCCGCAGGCAGTTTCAGATTCCACAGCGTCTGCCAGCGCGACGCTTTGCACAATTCGAACAGCGCGATGAGATTGTGATCGACCGAGCTGAGCCCGAGCGTGGTGTTGGCCAAAACGGGAAAGAACGCAACGATCCAGGCACAGGCAAGCACCGCCATAGGCTGCGGCAGATAGATCAGGAGCAACGGCGCAATAGCGACAATCGGCGTCACCTGAAGAATGACGGCATAGGGATAGAACGAGTACTCGACGATGCGCCACTGATTGAAGATGACGGCGAGCGCGATGCCACCGACTGCTGCTAGCAGGAATCCCTCGAACGTGAGCGTGAGCGTCACCAGAAGCGATTGCCACAGCAGCGGACCGTCCGCGACCAGCGTCGCAAGCACAAGGCCGGGACCTGGCAGAACAAACGGCGGGATAGCAAAAATCCGCACGACCGCATGCCAGCAGGCAACAATCAGCGCAAGCACAAGGATCGGAAGCATGACGCGAAGAGTCCGCTCGTTCATGACGATGCTCCCGCGGCCATTGCGCCTGCGAGCGCCTCGCCTACCTGCCTGCACGAGTGCCCATATTCCGCAGACGTTCGGAAGTTTTCGTCGCGCGGATACGGTGCCGGAATCCGGATCTCGGTGAAAACGCGGCCGGGACGCGGCGTGAGCACGATGATCCGCTGCGATAGGTAGACCGACTCGAACACTGAGTGCGTAACGAAGATCACAGTGCTGCGCACGGCCTGCCACACCGCCAGAAGATCATTGTTGAGCTTGAACCGGGTGATCTCGTCGAGCGCAGCGAAGGGTTCGTCCATCAGCAGCAGTTGCGGCTCGGTCACCAGCGCGCGTGCAATCGACACGCGCATTTTCATGCCGCCCGACAATTCCCGTGGGTAGCTTTGCGCAAACGAGGAAAGTCCCACGCGCCCAAGCGCATTCGCCACCGCCCCGGAATCCTGCTTGTGGGCGAGCTTGATCGGCAGCCGCACGTTGGCTGCGACATCGGCCCAGGGCATCAAGGTCGGCTCCTGGAACACAAAGCCAAGCCGCGCTTCGCCTGCTGGCCATGTCACCGATCCCGCCGTCGCCGGGCTCAGCCCCGAAATGATGCGAAGAACCGTCGATTTACCGCAGCCGGATGGGCCAAGCAGGGAGACGAATTCTCCTTCGCGCACATCGAGATTTAAACTGTCGAGTGCGATCGTGCCGCTATCGAACGTCTTGTCGACGTCGCGCAGAGAAACGATTGGCTGGCCAGCGGCGCTCATTTTGGTCTGAGGTCGACGCCGACTCTCTTGTTCACGAATTGCAGTGTGTAAGCGCGTTTGTAGTCCAAGCCGCCTTTCACAACGCCAGCGCGCACCATCTTGTCAAAAAAGCTCTTCCAATGCGCATCGGTCATCGCACCGATACCGAGTTTTAGCGAGTCGCCGGAATCGACAATGCCGTATTCTCTCATCTTGGCGATGGAATAGGTCAGCAAGGCGTCGGTCATTTCCGGATTTTGCTTTTTGATCAGCTGGTTTCCCGGCCTGCTGTCACCGTAGATATAGTTGTACCAGCCGATCGCCGAAGCATCGACGAAGCGCTGCACAAGGTCTGGTTTCTTCTCCACCAGGTCGCGGCGCGTCTCGATCAAGGTCGAGTATGCGTTGAAGCCATAGTCGGCAAGCAGGAACACCACCGGCTTGAAGCCGCCCTCGCGCTCGACCGCGAAAGGCTCGGAGGTTACGTAGCCCTGCATCGCGGAGTTTTTGTCGGCGAGGAACGGCTGCGCATTGAACGTGTAGGGCTTCACTTTCGATTCATTGAAGCCGAAGTCGGACTTGAGCCACTGGAAATAGGTCGTCATGCCTTCTTTCGACACGAACAATGTCCGCGTCTTCAGATCCTCAAATTTTGTGACACCCGGGTGCGCAACGAAGACCTGCGGCTCTTTCTGAAAGCTTGCGGCCACGGCGACGGTCGGAATGTTCTGCGCAACCGCATCGAACGACTGCAGCGAATTCGCGCTCATGAAAAAGTCGAGCTTGCCCACCGGCAGCAGGATGCGATTGTTGACGTTCGGTCCGCCGGGCACGATCGTGACGTCGAGGCCGTACTTTTTGTAGGTGCCGTCGGCGACCGCCTGATAGAAACCGCCGTGCTCGGCCTGCGCCACCCAGTTGGTGCCGAAGCGAACCTTGTCCAGTGCCTGCGACGGCGTCGCCGTTGCAACGGCGGCAATAATTCCGGCAATCCAGACGAATCGCATAGGCCGTCCTCTTTTCACACACTAGGCATAAACCCTGACTCCAGTTGCAGCAAATCCGCTAAACTGGAATCACGACGCATCGGGGGAACAGATGGACGCGGACGTCAAAACCGAGGGTGATGACAAACGACTTAACAATCTCGTCGCCATCACGGTCGTGATCCTGTCGGTCTTTATGGCTGTCTCGAACATCAAAGACGACAACATCAACCAGGCTATGCAGAAGGCCAAGCAGGAATCCGTTGACGCCTGGGCCGAATATCAGGCCTCCCGCATCAAGCTGCATGTCGATGAGAACGGCCTCACGCAGCTGCGAATGCTCGAAACCACCGGCAACATCGACCGCGCCCTCGCCGCCCGCCAGGCGGCGGACTACGAGGCCGACATCAAGAAGTATGAGGCAAGGTCCAAGGAAACCCGCGCAAAGGCCGAGGCGCTGGAAAGGGAATACGACCGTCTGAACTTCCGTGACGACCAATTTGATATGTCGGCCGCATTCCTCTCGATTGCCATCGCAGTGGCTGCTGTCGCAGCCCTGGTCGATAGTTTTTGGCTTCTTTACTTCGCTTGGGCTGCAGGGGCCCTGGGAATGGGCTCCGGAATTGCTGGATTTCTGGGGATTAACTTCCGACCGGAATGGATCGCACAGCTCCTGGGGACCTGATTTTCCAGCGCTTTTCGAAGGTTTGAACCTTTTTCTCTCCACCCCCGACCAAAGGGTATGCGGCCAATTTGGCCGTCCCCGATTCAAAAGGATGGAGAGAGCCATGTTGAGCAAATCAAAATTCACCGGTGCTGCGCTCGCGACCCTCGCGCTCGTCGGCTGCCTCGTTGCGACAAGTGGAAACGCCCAAGCTCATCCCCGTTTCGGTGTCGGTCTTGGTATCGGCATTGCCACCGGCGCGGTGGTCGGCGCGGCCGTCGCATCCGGCGCCTATGCAAGCCCGGTCTACAGCTGCCGTTACGTCGAGCGTTACGACCGCTGGGGCAATATTCGCCTGATCCGGGTCTGCGACGGCTTCTGATTGCAAGGCTGAGATCGGCGCCTGCCTCCCGTCCATCCTCGCGCCGATCCCACACGACCCGCCCGGCAAGTGTCCCCGTCCGGGCGGGTCACTTTTTTAGAACCTGGCGATCGAGCGAACGCCGACGACCTGCGCGTCGGGATAACGGACACCCGTTCCGCTCGGATGCCAAATGAATGTGTAGACCGGCTGCACGATCCAGCCGGGAATGATCTGCGCCGCATAAGAGAGTTCGAGATTGGCTTCGTAGTCGCGCGGCGGCGTAAGGAGTGTACCGAAATTGATCTGGTCCTGGTCGAAGCCGCGTATGCTGTTTGAAAATCGCGAATAGATGAAACCCGCCCCAAAGCGGTCGTCCGGCCGATTGGGAATTATGCCGGCGAAAACAATTCCGACGTCGACCTCGACATTCACCTGATTGCGGTCCGAAGGGCTAATCGAAGATCGATTGTATATTGAGATGCCGCTGCTGGCGTCGCCTCCGGGCGGGCGATAAAGCTGCTGGTCGATGACGCCATAAATTCCGAAATCGCCACGATGCATGAGCGGAGCGCCGTTACTCGCAGGACTCGCCAACGATATTCCCACGTTGTCGAACCGTTTGTCCGCGAATTGCCCCAGATGACTCCAGGCTCCGAGCTTGATCGTGCGCGCGAGACCCGTGTCATCCTTTCCTTGATTGTTGCGGAACTGCAGCTCTCCGATGAAAAACGCCGGATCGCGTAGACGAAAATTCAAGCCGTACCGGTTGCAGGTGTCCGGATCGCCCGAGCACGGTCCCGCAGGATCGCCATTAAAGGCTGCGAGAAGCAGTGATGCATTTTTTCCGAAGTCGACTTTCAGACGCACACCCGGCGTCGACAGCGGATAAGCGGGCCCGCCGCCGGGGAGATTGACGGCGCCGATCGTAGGCCAGTCACTCTGCAAAAACATGTAGCTGAGATCGCTGAAAAAGAACTCGCTATCGGCCGCAAGCTGGCCAAATCGCAGGCTTGCCGCTCCGTCAAAAATTTTTCGTTCAACCCACAGCTCCGACAATCTCACTGTCGGCGTTGCTTCAATGGCGGCGATTGTATTCATGCCGCCAACATAATCGCGGCGGATGCGGCCGCTGTTGTAGATTCCAAAAGCGTTCGCGTAGAACGTCCAGTCCTTCCATCCGGCCAGCTTCTCAAGATCGACGAGCAGTTGCCCTTCGAGCTTGCCCTGGTCGATTGTCCCACGCCGGATACCGCCGCGCGTGTTGCCCAGAACGTCGTTGGTATAGATCACGTTGTACGCGACGCCGCGGTCGAAAAGATATTTGCGGATTCCGTACGGGTCGCCGCGCTGCGGCAGGCTGGTGGCAATCGATGGCTCGGTAATGCCGAACTTGTCCGGAGTTTGCTCGTAAATCGGCTGCGCAAAGACCGGCGCGACGCAATTCGCACAGGCAACGGCAGCGGCCGCTAAAACAAGGCACCTGACCTGTAACTTCATGCGGCCGCGTCAATTTCGCGTTGAAATACAAGCGCCAGCATAGCCGAGCATGTTGCGATTCAGTTGCAATAATAATGACGCACAAAAAGCGCCGTCCACCGGGCACTTCGGGTTATGTGCTTGAATCCCCGGCATTTACCGACGGTGCATTCTTTATGTCACGGTAATGCCGTAGCCCGCCGCCCATTCTCTATAAGCCTTCCCTCAGGGGCAGAGTGGAAGGGTTTCTTGAAGAGCGTCTTTGACAGGATCGTGCGGCAGCTGACGCCTCGGCGCGCTGGTGCGGGTCATTGGCTGTTTGCCGTCCTCCTCCTCCTAAGCTGTGCCTGGCTTGCGGTGGCTGCGACCAAACGCGCCCCCGGCGGCGACAAAGTTGAATCGACGGGTACTGTAACAAAAGGCCAGCAGGACGGCGCCGCCTATCGTCCCACGCCAAAGCAATGGGCTTCGCTCGGGATCTCACCGGCCACTGACGTCATATTCCGTACGGAGCACATGACCGAAGGCAAGATCGCGGTCGACGAGGATCGCGCAACGCTTGTCTTCTCTCCCTATTCAGGCCGCGTGATCAAACTCCTTGCGAAGCCTGGCGACGCGGTGAAGGCCGGACAGCCGCTCTTCGTTGTCGAAGCGCCGGACATGGTTCAGGCGCAGAACGATTTCATCAATTCCATCTCCGGCCTGAACAAAGCCCGTTCGGCCTTGGATCTCGCCAAAATTGTCGAACAGCAGAACAAGACACTGTTTGAAGGTCGCGCTGGCTCGCTGCGCGACCTGCAGCAGTCACAGGCAATCACGCGCGCGGCGGAAAACGACGTGCGTGCCGCCCAGACCACGGTCGAGGTGAGCAAAAATCGTTTGCGCATCCTTGGAATGACTGACGACGAAATCACGAAATTCGGCGACACGGGCGCGGTCAGTCCGCATATGACGATTTATTCGCCACTTGCCGGCACGGTAATCCAACGCAAGGTCGGACCGGGGCAATATATCAACACGTCGTCGCAGAATACGAGCGCCAGCGATCCGACGTTCGTCATCGGCGATCTTTCGACTGTCTGGCTTGTCGCATATGTGCGCGAGTCCGAGGCCCCCAACGTCCGCGTGGGCCAGGCCATTCAATTCAAGGTCCTTGCCTATCCGAACCGGACCTTCCCGGCGAATATTTCTTACGTCGCGACGTCTCTCGACACCGGCACGCGGCGGCTTCTGGTGCGTGCGGTCATCGACAATTCTCAGAACCTATTGCGTCCGGAAATGTTCGCAAATGTGACGATCCTCACCACCGAAGGCGACAGCTCGCTCGGTGTGCCGCGCGAGTCGATCGTCTACGACGGAAAATCGACCCATGTCTGGGTCGCCCGAAGCGACCAGTCGGTCGAAAGGCGGGAAATCAAGACCGGACAATCCAATGGCCAGATGGTGGAAGTCCTCGACGGATTGCGCCACGGCGAAAGTGTCATAAGCAAGGGCACCTTGTTCGTCGATCGCGCAGCGGCCGGAAGCTGAGTTCCTTCAATGCTGCGTAGTTTGATGTCGTTCTGCCTGTCGCGGCGGCTCCTGGTTCTGGTCGCGTACATAGCATTTCTTGGAATCGGCTTCGCGACGCTCAAGGCGCTTAATGTCGAGGCCTACCCCGACCCTGCGCCGCCGATCATCGAGATCATCGCACAGTATCCGGGCCAGTCGCCCGAGGAAGTCGAACGCTATGTCACGATTCCGCTCGAGATCGCGGTCGCGAGCACGCCCGGCCTTACCTACATTCGTTCGAATACAGTCTTTGCCCTCGGCTTCATCCGCCTGCAGTTTGAGTATGGCCGCGACTACAATTTCGTGCGCCAGCAGGTCACCAACCGCCTGAAAGACGTGACATTGCCGCAAACCGTCACGCCGGTGATTTCGCCGGCCGGCGGCATCAGCGAAATTCTGCGCTACCAGCTCAAGGGTCCCCCCGGAATGGACCTGATCCAGCTGAAGACGATCCAGGACTGGGTGGTCGAGCGCAAATTACGCATCGTCCCAGGGGTGGCGGACGTTGCCGTTCTGGGTGGAAAAACCAAGGAATATCAGGCCGAAATCGACCTCGACCGCATGCGGGCTTATGGCCTGACCTTGCCGCAAATCATCAACGCGATTTCGACCAGCAATTCCAACGTCGGCGGCCGCACCATCACGATCGGGGAGCAGTCGGTGAACGTCCGCGGCGTCGGCGCGCTCGGCTCGGTCAACGACATCGACAACATCGTCATAAGCCAGCAGGGCGGGCTCCCCGTCATCCTGAAGGACGTTGCGCGCAACCAGATCGGATTCACGCCGCGCCTAGGAATCGCGGCACGCGACGGCCAGGACGACATCATTTTCGGCATCGTCCTGATGCAGAAACTCGAACGAACGATGGACGTCGTGACCCGCGTGCGCGCGGCCGTTGAGCGCATCAACTCCGACGGCACCCTGCCTCCCGGCGTCAGGATCGAGCCGTTCTACGATCGTGGCGATCTGGTGGCGCTCACCGTGCGCACGGTGGTGCACAATATGCTGTTTGGTATCGCCCTCATCTTTCTCATTCAATGGGTTTTTCTAGGCAATTTCCGCTGCGCATTAATTGTCGGGGCGACCATTCCAGTCGCCTTGCTTCTTGCGGCTATCATCACCGTGCTGCGCGGGGAGTCGGCTAATCTTTTATCGGTTGGCGCGATCGACCTTGGCATCATCGTCGATGCCACCGTCATCATGGTCGAAAATATCTATCGTCATCTAGCCGAGCATGCGCATCGCGCGATATCCGGTCAGTCCCGCGCCTCCGACAAATTGCATCGCATTCTCGTTGCCGCCGTCGAGGTCGACAAACCAATATTTTTTTCGGTGATCATCACGATTGCGGCGTTTCTCCCGCTTTTCACGATGCAAGGCGTTGAAGGTCAGATCTTCGGGCCAATGTCGCGGACCTACGCTTATGCGCTGCTTGGCGCCGTGATCGCCACGTTCACGGTGACGCCGGTGATGTCGTCGATTCTGCTGCCCGACCGCGTCAACGAAGTCGAGACATTTATCGTACGCAACATCCGCAGAATCTATGAGCCCGTTCTTCTCCTTGCGGTGAAAAATGCGCGGACAGCAGCGGCAATCGCCCTCGCCTTTCTTCTCCTCTGCGGTGTGCTCGGCCTGCGTCTCGGCACGGAATTCCTGCCGAAGCTCGAGGAAGGCAATCTCTGGATTCGCGCGCTTCTTCCACCGACTATCACCCTCGATGCCGGCCGCGACACCGTCAACAAGATCCGCGCGGTGATCGCAAGCTACCCCCCGGTCCGCACCGTTGTGTCCGAGCAAGGCCGCGGTGAGGACGCCACCGACCCCGATGGATCGTTCGTCGCCGAATTTTTTGTTCCCTTAAAACCGTTCGAGGAGTGGCCGGAAGGTCTGACCAAGGCAAAGCTTGTGAAAGAGCTGGCCGGTCGCCTTGAAAACGAATTCATCGGCGTCGACTTCAATTTCTCGCAATACATTCAGGACAACATCGAGGAAGCCGTATCCGGCGTGAAGGGCGAGAACTCGGTGAAGATTTTCGGCCGCGATCTGGCCGAACTCGAGCGATTGTCACAGACGGTCAAGAACGAGCTCGCAAAAGTGCCGGGAGTGACCGATCCCGGCGCCTTCAACCTGCTCGGCCAGCCGAACCTCGTTATCAAGGTCGACCGTGCAAAGGCGGCGCGCTACGGGATAACCGTCAGCGACATGAACACGGTCGTGCAGGCGGCAATCGGCGGCCAGGAAGTCACGCGCGTCTACGACGGTGAGATGAATTTCCCCCTAACCGTCCGGCTTGCACCGCAATATCGCGACAATGTCGATGCGATCCGCTCGGTTCCCGTCGCGCTGCCAAACTCCGATCCGAAGTCTCCGACCACCTACATCGCGCTTGGCGATGTGGCCGAAGTCCGGCTCGAAACCGGAGCAGCCTACATCTACCGCCAGAACACCGAGCGCTTCGTCCCGATCAAATACAGCGTTCGCGGCCGCGATCTCGGGTCGACCGTCGCCGAAGCGCAGAGGCGCATCGCCAAGAATGTGGAACTGAAAGAGGGCTATCGCCTCGAGTGGTCCGGCGAGTTTGGCGCGCTCGTTGAGGCTCAGAAGCGGCTCGCGATCATCGTGCCGCTCAGTCTCCTGCTCATCATGATGCTGCTCTACAGCCTGTTCAATTCCTTGCGGGACAGCCTTGTTGCTTTGTCCGCGATTCCATTTGCGGTCTGCGGCGGCATCCTGGGACTTTACGTGTTCGGCCTGAATGCGAGCGTATCGGCCGCCGTGGGCTTCATTTCACTATTCGGCGTTTCCACCATGGATGGCGTCCTGCTCGTCTCTTACATACGGCGCCGTCTCGATGAGGGACTTGGCAAGGACGAGGCGATCATCGGCGCCGCGCAGATTCGCATGCGGCAGATCTTCATGACCGGATTTTCCGCCTGCATCGGCCTCGTTCCCGCCGCGATCTCAACCGGCATCGGTTCGCAGGTCCAGCAACCGCTCGCCTGTGTCATCGTTGGGGGAATGTTGCTGTCACCGATCGCCAGCCTTCTGGTGATCCCGACAGTGGCGCGCCTGGCAATGCCGACAGCGCGAAGAACGGCCGCGCCCCGTCGTGAAAGCGCCCCCGCACCCGCCGAATAGAGCGGCGAATTCAAGGTGACATCGGACTAATTGGACTGCTCGTGCCGGACGATCTCCGCGCCTCGCACCATAGCCTGCATTTTTCCGAAGGCCACTTTGTGCGGCAGATATTTCATGCCGCAATCCGGGGCGATCACGATACGCTCGGCCGGCACATATGGAAGCGCTTTGCGGATGCGCTCTGCGACGACCTCCGGCGTCTCGATGGTCATGTCCGACAGATCGATAACGCCAAGAATGATCGTTTTCGATGGAAGCTTTTCCAGCACCTTGAGATCGAGCTTGGGCTGAGCCGCCTCAATCGAGACCTGCGCCGCCCGCGAGCCCTCGAGTTCCGGCAAGAACGAATAGCCCGCCGGCTTGTCGTGCACGACCGCCGCATAGCCGAAGCACAAGTGCACGGCGACCGTGCCGCTGACGCCATCGAGGGCGCGATCAAGCGCCTTCAATCCATACGCGCGCGCCTTCTCGGGATGCTGCTGCATCCAGGGCTCGTCGATCTGCACGATGTCGGCGCCGGCCGCAAAGAGACCCTTGACCTCCTCGTTCACCGCAGCCGCATAGTCGAGCGCCATGGCTTCGTCGGATTTGTAGAAGTCGTTCTGCGCCTGCTTCGACATCGTGAACGGGCCGGGCACCGTGATCTTTACGGTCTTCTTCGTGTTGGCGCGCAGGAACTGCATATCGCGCAGCTGGACCGGATGCTTGCGCCGGATCTTTCCGGTGACACGCGGCACCGGAATCGGCTTGCCGCTGCGATTGAGCGTCGAGCCGGGATTTTCGGTGTCGACGCCTTCGAGCGCGGTGGCAAACCGGTTTGAATAGCTTTCACGGCGCTGCTCGCCGTCGGTGATGATGTCGAGGCCCGCGTATTCCTGGTCTTGGATCGCCAGCCGCGTCGCCTTGTCCTGCTGTGCCTCGAGCTGCTTCGGATCGACCAGCCACAGGTCGTCCATCCGCACGCGTGGCACCATCTTCGACAGCCGTTCCCGATCGATGAGCCATTTCGGCTGTGGGTAGGAGCCGACGAGCGAGGTTGGGAAGAGTATTGCAGCCATCGGTACGCGCTCACTTTGCCAGTTCGGCGCGGACGATCGCCGCGCCTTCGACCATGGCGCGCATCTTTCCGTAGGCGACGTCGCGCGGCAAATATTTCAGGCCGCAATCGGGTGCGACAATAATGCGCTCGGCCAGCACATGCTTCAGCGCACGGCGGATACGTGCGGCCACGGTTTCCGGCTTCTCGACCGTCATGTTTGAAAGATCGAGCGTGCCCAGGATAATGGTCTTGCCCGGCAATTTTTCCAGAACAGAGCAGTCGAGCTTGGATTGCGCGGTCTCAATCGAAACCTGCTTGACCGGCGAGCCGCTCAGCTCCGGCAAGAATGAATATCCCTCCGGCCGCACATGAATGATTGCGGCATAGCCGAAACAAATATGAACCGCGGTTGGCCCTTTCACGCCATCGAGCGCAGCGTTGAGGGCCTTGAGACCGTATTTGCGCGCTTTCTCCGGCCGCGCCTGCATGTAGGGCTCGTCAATCTGAACAATGTCGGCGCCGGCAGCGAACAGATCCTTGATTTCCGCGTTCACCGCACCGGCATAGTCCAGCGCCATTTCCTCCTCGTCCTTGTAGAAATCGTTCTGCGCCTGCTGTGACATTGTGAACGGCCCGGGCACAGTCATCTTGATCATGCGGGCGGTATTGGCGCGCAAAAACCTGACGTCCTCTACCTCGACCGGATGACGCCGGCGCACCTTGCCGGTTACGCGCGGCACGGGATTGGGATGACCCGAACGATCGAGAGCGGTTCCTGGATTTTCTATGTCGACGCCTTCGAGCGCGGTGGCAAAGCGGTTGGAATAGCTTTCGCGGCGCATCTCGCCGTCGGTAATGATGTCGAGGCCGGCGCGCTCCTGATCGCGAATAGCAAGGAGCGTCGCGTCATCCTGCGCCTGTTTCAGGAACTCGGGCGCCACGCGCCAGAGCTCCTTGGCTCGCACGCGCGGCGGAAACCGGGCAGCCAGCTTGGCCCGGTCAATCAGCCAGTCGGGCTGCGCGTACGAGCCGACAAGCGAGGTTGGCAAGAGTTTTTCCGGCATGCGCGGCTCCTCGATCGACGGTCAGCTTACAGCATCGAGGCTCATTTTCAGCACGCGGGCAACGTGGGCGGCTTCCCGCTCGCTGCCATCGAAAATCTGGTGCCGGCACGAGGTGCCGTCGGCAACAATCAGGGTGTCGGCGGCCGCCTTGCGCACGGCGGGCAGCAAGGACAGTTCGCCCATCTTCTGCGACACTTCGATGGTGTCCGCATGGTAGCCGAAGCTCCCCGCCATGCCACAACAGCTCGACTCGATTGTCTCGACCGACAGCCCGGGGACCAGTCGCAGCGTGCTCTCGACGGCGCTCATGGCGTCGAACGCTTTCTGGTGGCAGTGGCCGTGGAGAAGCGCCTTCTTCCGCAGCGGGCCGAGCTGCAGATTCAGTTGGCCCTGTTTGTGCTCGTGCGCGATGAATTCCTCGAACAGCTTCGCGTTTGCGGCGAGCAAGTCGACCGCCTCGCCCTTGAACATGGCTGGCAGCTCGTCGCGGAAGGTAAACAGGCAGCTGGGCTCAAGCCCGATAACGGGAATGCCACGTTTAACGTAAGGTGCAAGTGCATCCAGCGTGCGCTGCATTTCCCGCCGCGCTTCTTCGACCAGACCAACCGTGAGGAAGGTGCGGCCGCAACACAGCGGCCGGTCGGTCAGGTCGGGCGGCAGCGGCGCATAGACGCGGTAACCGGCGGCGACCAGCACGCTCAAGGCGTCGTCCAGGTTCTCGCGCTCGAAATAGCGATTGAACGTGTCGGCAAACAGCACGACTTCGCGTGCAGACGCGTTGTCTTCGCGGCTTGTGTAACGCCAGTCGGATCGATCGCGGTAGGCTTCGTTTCGCCATTTGGGCAGGCTGCGCCGCGAGGAAAATCCTGCGACAACCTCCGACACCTTGCGGAACAGGCCGTTCCGGTTGCGCATATTGAACAGGCGATGCCAGCGCACCGCGTACGGCGCGTAGTGCGGCAGGAACCCGACCAGCTTGTCGTGCAGCGAAAGCTCGAATTTCTCGGCGCGCGCCGCGAGAACCTCGATTTTCATGCGCGCCATGTCGACGCCGGTCGGGCATTCTCGGCGGCAGGCCTTGCAGGACACGCAGAGCTTGAGCGTTTCCGCCATCTCGTCGGCGATGAGCGCGGCCGCGCCCAGTTGCCCGGTCACCGCCAGCCGCAATGTATTGGCACGCCCGCGCGTGACGTCGCGCTCGTCGCGGGTGACGCGATAGCTCGGGCACATCACGCCGCCGGTGAGCTTGCGGCAGGCGCCGTTGTTGTTGCACATCTCGACGGCGCCCTGAAAACCGCCGCCGGAGCCGGGATAGGCCGACCAGTCGAGATGCGTCTTCACCGGCTCGCCGTGATAGCCGGGGGCGTAGCGGAGCAACCTGCGATCGTCGAATTTCGGCGGCCGCACGACCTTGCCGGGGTTGAAGAAGCCCTTCGGGTCGAACCTGTCCTTCACTTCCTCGAAGGCACGGGCGAGCCGCGCACCGAACATCGGCTCGTTAAATTCCGACCGCACCAGCCCGTCGCCGTGCTCGCCAGAATGAGATCCCTTGTATTGGCGCACCATCGCGAACGCCTCCTCGGCGATCTCGCGCATGGCATGCACGTCTTTTTCCTGCCTGAGATTGAGCACCGGGCGCACGTGCAGGCAGCCCGAGCCGGCGTGCGCGTACCACGTGCCGCGCGTGCCGTGCTTCTCGAAAATGCCGGTGAGCCGCGACGTGTAGTCAGCAAGATGCTCGAGCGGCACGGCGCAGTCTTCCACGAAGGAGACAGGTTTCCCCTCCTCCTTCATCGACATCATGATGTTCAGGCCGGCCGTGCGAAGCTCGGTGATCGCGGACTGCAGATCGGGATTGAGGACTTCGACGACGCCGCCCCATTTGGCGCCGCTCTTGTCCCAGCCGAAACCGAGATCGCCCATCAGCTGCTTGAGCTGCTGCAGCATACGCAAGTTGACCTCGTGGTCGTCCTCGCCGAACTCGACCAGCAAAATGGCTTCGGGCGCCTCGCGCACGAATTTGTCGAGCGTCGGTTCGAAGATCGGAATCTGGCGCGCGAGCTCGATCATCGTGCAATCGATCAACTCCACCGCGATCGGCTTGAGCCGCACGATGTGTTGCGCTGAATTCATTGCTTCGAAGAAGCTGCCGAAATGGCAGGCGCCGACCGCGCGGCGGCCGAGCAAGGGCGAAAGCTTCAATTCGATGCGCGTCGAAAATCCCAGTGTCCCCTCCCCGCCCACGAGGACATGTGCGAGGTTGATGTCGTTCTTGCCGGGCACCAACGCGTCGAGATTGTAGCCGCCGACGCGGCGCTGCACTTTCGGGAACCGTTCGGCGATCTCACCGGCTTCGCGCGCGCCGATCGCGAGCAGATCTTTCGCGAGCGGCCGCAACGGCGCGGGCACGTCCTTGAGATTGCCGCCGATGCGGCCGAAATGCGCGAGCGTGCCGTCGGCAAGCAGTGCCTCGATCGAGATGACGTTGTCGCGCATGGTGCCGTAGCGCATCGAACGCCCGCCGCACGAATTGTTGCCGGCCATGCCGCCGATGGTCGCGCGCGAGGAGGTCGAGATATCGACGGGAAACCACAGCCCGTGTGGCTTGAGCTGGCGATTAAGATCGTCGAGCACGATGCCGGGCTCGACCGTCACGCGCCCGCGCTTGACGTCGAGATCGAGAATGCGCGTCAGGTACTTCGAACAGTCGACGACGAGTGATTCGCCGACCGTCTGCCCGGCTTGCGACGTTCCGCCACCGCGCGCCAGGACCGTCGCGCCCTCGCTGCGGGCAATCGCTATCGCGCGATCAGCTTCCTCGATCGTGCGCGGCGCGACCACGCCCACGGGCATGACCTGGTAGTTGGAGGCATCGGTCGAATAGCGGCCGCGCGAAAACGCGTCGAATTGCACCTCGCCGGTCAATTCGGCCCTCAGCCGGCGCTCCAGACCGGGCATGACAACGGCCACGTTTTCTTATCCTTTTTGGGCGAGGCTAAGCCTATGCATTAGGACTAGTTTGCCTTGCGGAAAACCGCTTGACCGCAATGTTGCATTCATAGTTCAACGCCACAAGCGCCGCCCCTGATAGGACCGCGCCCGTGGCCAAACCACGATAATCCCTAAAAGCTGCCGTTTTCAGGAGCAGACTGCCTATGGCTAAGAATTCTTCGCGTACGGTCGGGCGCCACTTTCTCCACATCCCGGGACCTTCGCCGCTGCCGGACCGGATCCTGCGAGCGATGGACACGCCGATCATCGACCATCGCGGCCCGGAATTCGCCAAGCTCGCCAAGAAGTGCCTGGACGGTATCAAGACAATCTTCAAGACGACGAATCCCGTCATCATTTATACCGCGACCGGAACCGGCGCCTGGGAAGCAGCGCTGGTCAACACCCTGTCGCCCGGTGACAAGGTGCTCATGGTCGAAACCGGCCAGTTCGCCACCTTGTGGAAAAAGATGGCCGAGAAGCTCGACCTCAAGCCGGAATTCATCACGACCGACTGGCGCATCGGCGCCGACCCTGCCGCGATTGAAGCGCGCCTGCGCGAGGACAAGGGCAAGGAGATCAAGGCCGTCTGCTTCCTGCACAATGAGACCTCGACCGGCTGCCTCTCGCCGGTGGCGGAAATCCGCAAGGCGATCGATCGCGCCGGGCATCCCGCTCTACTGATGGTCGACACAATTTCCTCGCTTGCGTCGACCGATTATCGGCACGACGAGTGGGGCGTCGACGTCACCGTGGGCGGCGCACAGAAAGGTCTGATGCTGCCTCCCGGCATGTCGTTCAATGCCATAAGCGACAAGGCGCTGGCGGCGAACAAGACCTCCAAGCTCACCAAGTCGTTCTGGGCCTGGGACGAGATGCTGACCATGAACAAGGTCGGCTTCTTCCCGTATACGCCCGCGACACAGATGCTGCATGGCCTCGCAGTCTCGATCGAAATGCTGCACGAGGAAGGCCTCGATAACGTCTTCGCGCGTCACGACCGGCTGGCGGAAGCAACCCGCCGCGCGATCAAGACCTGGGGTCTCGAGACCATCTGCCGCGATCCCAGATACTATTCTCCGACGATCACCGCCGTGCTGCTGCCCGAAGGTCACGACGCCGAGGCGTTCCGCGCGCTGGCGCTCGAGCAGTTCAACATCTCGTATGGCTCGAGCTTCGGCCGTTTCACCGGCAAGATGTTCCGCATCGGCCATCTCGGCGATATCAACGACGCGATGATGTTGGGCGGCCTCGCCGTAACCGAGATGGCGCTCGCGCTTGCCAACATTCCGCACAAGAAGGGCGGCGTGCAGGCAGCGATGGACTATCTCGTGTCCCAGCACGGCCGCGCTGCGAAGCAGGCGGCGGAATAAGGAAGCTGATCTCGCAGTTCGGCCTCGGTGAGTATCCGCTTCGCAAGCGGCGGCGGATCCTATTCGATCACCTTCTCGGCCCGTAGCAGAAACGAGTCCGGAATGTTCAGGCCCAACGCCCTGGCGGTCTTCTGATTGACCAGAAGCTCAAACCGTGTCGGTTGCTGTATCGGCAGATCGCCGGGCTTTGCACCTTTGAGGACCTTGTCGACATAAGTTGACGCCTGGCGGACCATGTCGGGGACATTCGGCCCATAAGACATCAATCCCCCGGCTTGAACCCACCCGCCCCATCCACCCACCAGTGGGAGGCGTTCCCGACTGGCGTAACCGACGATGCGTTGGACATTAGTGGTTGTTTGCCTCGACGACACGACGTAAAGACCATCGACATTGGCCTGCTTCGCGGCTCCAAGCGCGCGATCGATGTCGGCAGGATCGCGTATTTCGACCGGCTGCAATTCCAGCTTCAACGACTGGGCCGCGCGTTGCGCAACAGGCATCTCGTTGTCGGCATGGCTCGGGTCACGCACAATTCCCACGCGTGACAGACGAGGAGCAGCTTCCTTGAATATTTCGAGCCGCTTGGCAGCTAGTTGGTCCGACAGCAATGTCACACCGGTTGAATTGCCGCCCGGCTTGGCGAGGCTTGCTGCAAGGCCGAGGAGCACCGGATCAGGGCTTATGGCGTAGATGATCGGGATCGTCTGCGTCGCCTTGGCAACATGGGGAGTAACGTCGCCACCAAGAGCAAAAATCACGTCGGGCTTGCTGACCACCAGCGCTGCGGCAAGTCCAGGAAGGCGCTCCGGCCGCGCCTGCGCAAAGTGATATTCAATGGTGACGTTCTGTCCGTCGGTGTAGCCAAGCTGACGAAGACCTTCTATGAAAGCCTGAGTATTCGGATCTTGCTCGGGTGTGCTGTAGATCAGGATGCCGATACGAGGCCGCCGCGCCACTTGTTGTGCATAGGTCCGGGATGGCCGGTTCACCGCCACAAGCGCGGCAACTCCTGCAACAAATTCCCTTCGCCGCATCCCGAGCCTCCGCGAAGACTTCGGTATCGTATCAGATCGCAAGACACGGTGCTTATGGGAACTAAGCCGCCTTCACCCACTTATTTGCCCGCAAGGTCCGCGCGACGAAATCCGCAACCGCCTTGAGCGTCGGCTCTGGCGCCTCGCGCTGTGGCGAATGGCGCGCGCCCGGCAGCAGCGCGACTTCGACTGGGCAATAACATTCCTGCTGCGCAACCTCCATCTGCTTCACCGTGCCATATTGGTCGTCTTCGCCCTGCACGACCAGCACCGGCACCCGGATATAGGCGAGGAATTCCGTGATGTCCCACGTGCGGAATTGCGGGTCGAGCCACGCGCCGTTCCAGCCCTTGAACGCATTGTCGACGTCGTCGTGCCAGCGCGCGAGCCGCGCGCGCAAATCGCCGGTTTCATAGGCCTTGCGCGCTTCGACGATCGAGGCAATGCCGGGATCCTCGGTGAAAAAATGCGGCGCGATCAGCACGAGTCCGCCGACCCGGTGATCCTCATGGCTGCCGGCGTAGATCGCCGCAATGGAAGCGCCGTCGCTGTGGCCGATCAGCAAGCCGCGCTGAAAACCAATGGCATCGAGCAGTTTCGGCAAGATGTCGCGCGCTTCGTCATGCATATAAGAGAGCGGGCGCGGCAGGCTGACCAGGCTCGATTTTCCATAGCCCGCGCGCGAATAGACGAACACGCCGGCGCCGGTCGCCGCCGCAAGCTTTTCGGGAAAATCGTTCCACAACCCCACGCATCCAAGACCTTCATGCAACAGCACGAGGACCGGTGCCTCGTCCGGCTGCGGACCGGTGAAACGGTATTCGAGGCGCTGTCCGCCAATATCAAGAAATCCGGCTTCAGCGATTGCCATCAGCGCGCGCCCGGCCCTTCCGCGCGCAGCTTGAAGCGCTGGATTTTTCCAGTCGCCGTCTTCGGAAGATCTTTGCGGAATTCGATCCAGCGCGGATATTTGTAGGGCGCGAGCTTCTGTTTCACGTGCTCCTGCAACGCGCGAATGAGCGCATCGTTCGCCTTCTCCGGTGACTTGAGCACGACGAAGGCCTTCGGCTTGATCAGCTTCTGCTCGTCGTTCCAGCCGACGACCGCGGCTTCCAGCACGTCGGGATGCGATGACAGCGCGGCCTCGACCTCGAACGGCGAAACATACATGCCGGATACTTTCAGCATGTCATCCTGGCGCCCGCAGCAAACATAATATCCGTCGGCGTCCTCGATATATTTGTCGCCGGAGCGCGTCCATTCGCCCTGAAAGGTCGAGCGCGACTTCTCGCGGTTATTCCAGTACATGATCGCGCTGGTTGGGCCGCGCACGTAGAGCTCCCCCATCTCTCCCTTTTTCACCGGATTGCCGTCGTCGCCGATGAGCTTGATCTCGTAGCCGGGCACCGGTTTTCCGGTGGTGCCGTACTTGGTCGCACCCGGCGCGTTGGTGAGATAGATGTGCAGCATCTCGGTGGTGCCGAGCCCGTCGGAGATCTCGACGCCGTAGCGCTCCTTCCAGCGCACCGCGATCTCTTCCGGCAGCGCCTCGCCGGCCGAGACGCAACGGCGCAATTTCACTTCGGATTTGTTCGGCGCGTTCGGGCTGGCAAGAAACGCCGCATAGAATGTCGGGACCGCGAAGAACACCGTGATCGGATGTTTGCGCAGCAGGGCCGCAACGCCGTCCGGCGTCGGGCGCTCCGCGTTGAGGACCGTCGTTGCGCCGACAGTCAGCGGGAACGTCATTGCGTTGCCAAGCCCGTAGGCGAAAAACAGTTTCGCCACCGAATAGCAGACATCGCTTTCCTTCAGGCCTGCGACCGGCGTGCCGTAAAGATCGGCGGTCAACTTGAGACTCGCGTGCACGTGCACGGCGCCTTTCGGTTTTCCGGTCGAGCCCGACGTGTAGAGCCAGAACGCAATGTCGTCGCTCGTCGTCGGCGCGGTGTAAGGTTCGGGCTCGTCGGCGCCGATGACATCCTCGAACAGACGATAACCGTGCGGATTGTCGCCCGAGACGATGACGTGCTCGAGATCGGGGCTCTCTTTGATGAGCTTCTCGAATCGTGGAAACAGCGCCTCCGACACAACCAGGCATTTGGCGCGGCTGTCCGCCAGCATGAAGCGATAGTCGTCCTCGGTCAGCAGCGTGTTGACCGGCACGGCGATGATGCCGGCCTTCAGGCAGCCGAGAAATGCGGTCGGCCAGTCGATGGTATCGAGCAGCGCGATCAGCACGCGTTCTTCGCGCTTGACGCCAAGCCCGCGCAGCGCGGCGCCGAAGCGCGCCACGCGATCGGCGAGCTGGCCGTAAGTGTGCGTGCCGCGCACATCGATATAGGCCGGCTTGCCGGCGCGGCCGACGTCGAGATTTTTCTGCAGAACGTCGGCAGCGAAATTGTATTCACGTGGGATTGCGCCCACCGCCCCGGCCGCTGCCGCAACCGCGACTGTCATTGTCTCCTCCCGCCCGGCCAAACGCCGCTTGTTTTGCCGGAATTATGCGGGTCGCGAGCGGCCCTCGCAATGCGATTATAATTCCGGCCTGTCGCTCCGGTTATAGACCCCATTCCTGTTTGGGTCGCTGCACCGGGCGGCAATTGCCGCTAATGTGACGCCTTCCTTGCAGCGCCAGCGTTGGAGTTTCCGATGATTTTCAGCCGCGATCGCATCCTCACCACCCATGTCGGCAGCCTGCCGCGCAACGAGAAGCTCTCCGACCTGTTAATGGCGCAGGAAGAAGACAAGGACTACGACCCGAAGGTGCTGTCATCCGAGATGGACCAGGCGGTGCGCCATGTCGTCCAGAAACAGATGGAAGCCGGCATCGATATCGGCAATGACGGCGAGCAACGCCGCATCTCGTTCCAGACTTACGTTCCGCAGCGCATGACGGGATTCGGGGGCGTGTCGAAGCGCCGGCGCGGCCGCGAATTCGAGGAATTTCCCGAACTGCTGGCCTACCTGATGCGGCGCTTCCCGACCCCCGCCAAGAGCCAACAGGGCGCGCCGGAAGCGCAGGCCGACATCAAGTACAAGGACCTCAAGCCGATCAACGAGGAGACGGCGGGCTTCAACAAGATCGCCGACGGGCTCGGCGCATTCTCCGAGCGGTTCATGACCGCACCCTCGCCCGGCATCATTTCAACCACGATGCTGAACGCCTTCTACAAGACACATGACGATTATCTCGATGCGATCGCACGCGAGATGAAGAACGAATACCAGACCATCCACAAAGCTGGCCTGATCCTGCAGATCGACGCGCCCGATCTCGCGATGGATCGCGTCATGATGTACCGCGATCTCGATGACGCGGGCTTCGTCAAGCGCGTCGAACGTCACGTTCAGTCAATCAACGACGGCATTGCAGGCATCCCGCGCGACCGCGTGCGCCTGCACGTCTGCTACGGCAACTGGGAAGGCCCGCATATCCATGATGTTCCACTCGAGAAGATCCTGCCGGCGCTCTACCAGGCGAAGGTCGGCGCGCTGTCGATCGAGTTCTCCAATCCGCGCCACGCGCACGAATATGATGCGCTCAAGAAATATCCGTTGCCGAAAGACATGCTGCTCATTCCGGGCGTCGTGGAGACGACCAGCAATTTCGTCGAGCATCCGGAGGTCGTCGCGCGCCGGATCGAGGAGGCCGTGCGCGCGGTCGGCGAACGCGAGCGGGTGATCGCATCGACCGATTGCGGCTTCGGCACCTTCACCAAGCGCGAATGGGTGATCGAGCCGGTGGTGTGGCTCAAGCTTGCCGCCATCCGCAAGGGCGCCGACATCGCGTCGGCGAGGCTGTGGGGCCGCAAAAGCGCGGCGTAATTGCTGTCGTCCGCGCAATTAAGATTGATCTTTTAGCTTAACAAGCGAGTGGCGTTGCGAGCCACTGCAAACCGATCAAGCTTCTCGCCGGGCAGCATCCCCTGCTGTCCGAACCTCGAACGGGCAAAGCCGTCGGGCACATTCTCGCCTGGCGGCTTTGTTTAAGATCGCAGAGATCGCATGGTTGAATTGCTAGAGGCTGAACGACGCGTCGCTGAATGTAATGCGCGTATCGAGCGCCAACGATGCGTCATTGAAGACCTGAGAGACCGAGCGCACGACGTGACCTCGGCACAAATCGTGTTCGATAGTTTGTGTGTAAGCCTGTCTTTGTACCTGCGGGACCGACATCGGCTTCGTGAACTGCCGGAAGGCAATTCGGGACATTAAATTCTGCGATCCCGAGCAGAGACAGGCAGCTACTCTATTATCAATGTTAAAAGGGCCAGGAGGAAAAGGTCGCCTCCGAGGCAAATTACCGTCAATGCCAGCATGAACGCGTCCGACATCTGTTTGCCGTCCCAGATGGTGATGCCAAAAGAAAGCGGAGCCGCCGTTGTGGCGTTGCGACGACTCCGCGAGTGTCGAGATGGAGAAGGCCCGACACCTTTCTTCGAAATTAGCTGCCGGTGAATCGAAAGACCTGAAGAAAGTTTGAAGCTTTCCTTGAGAAATAGCCGTCATTCGAATGGATGACGCGACAGGTGTTACTTTTCAAACAGCCAAGTTTTGTGGAGACGCACGCCATCACCCGTATTCTTTATCGCGGCCCCGGGCAGGCCCGTCTTTATCTTGGTCTCTTTGCCCCTCCGAATGCGAGGGGATG
>Ga0081455_10000058_pt1 | contig 119171 bp, 106 predicted proteins | sample TabmetS3T2R1_FD_70207 | JGI IMG/M metagenome (GOLD analysis project Ga0081455, IMG submission 70207) | Tabebuia heterophylla rhizosphere microbial communities from the University of Puerto Rico - S3T2R1 | ecosystem: Host-associated > Plants > Roots > Rhizosphere ... | reverse complement strand
TTCAGGAGGACGCCAAGGCGGCGGTACGCGCACTCATGTGGCCCGATAGGACAGGGCCGCGCACATTTTGCAATGCCACGCAGGTGATCTTCGCGAGGAAGGCAGCCTGACCAAGCGGTCCCACCGCCACGGTATGCTGCATCGCAGCCGCGCGCTTGGCTCAGGGCTGCAAGGGGTCAAATTGAGCCGCCACGGCCGGATCCTGAGGATGTTCCGCCGCGTCGGGTCACCATCCGATTTCTGACACATCCGTTGAGGCAACGCGGATGGCTCGGCGGCCTTTGCAGACCGAACCGCTGCAAGAGGTGATCAGGATTGCGGTTCCAAAAGGTAAGCGAGACGATATACATCCGTTTCGTATGTTCCCGACACGGTGTTCTTAAGATGACCAATCACATCTGGAGCGGTAGCCTCGAGCTCATTAACACCAATCCCCTCAACAAGGAGCGCGAACGAATACTCAATTGTGGAGGCCGGCGGCCGAAGCCGTGTCTCAGCAGTCTCGACCCTGGTGATCTCAGGGACGAGTTGACCAACATGGACAGCAGTGACGCCATGGAGTTGCGCCATCGTGGGCGCCATCCGCGCTAGCCGAAGACCGGACTCTGCATTGTCGGCGAAATCTCCCGAAATGCGCACAGTCAAGAGGGCGCCACCTACTCCCTCCCCGATCGAGATCACCGTTTGACATGCGCCGCGAATGAACTTCACGAGCCCTGGCGAGACCCTGTTTGACCACTCCGTCGGCGCATTGAGGCGCGCGAGGTAGCCCGGCGACCGAAACGTCTCAATGTGGATCCCTTCGTAAAGTTGGAACACGGCTCGCTCCGACTTATGGGCGTGCATGTAGCGGCGTCCACGGAGAAATCCCGGGACTCCGAGCCTTTCAGGCATGTGCTCGATGGTGTGCCAACGATCGAACTCACGTTCGCAGCCTTCGACTAGACCAAACCACATTGGAAGAAAGGCGCGTCCGCGCAGAGGCATCGGTTCTCCCCCGGATTTGGCTTTGCGGAAAGAACCATCGATCAGTCCCAAACGGTGGAGGAGAGTGAAAGTGCCTCCCAACTGGGAAAGCCAAACTCCGCGAGCGCTATTGCGTCGGCCTCTTTGCGTGGCAGTCCTGCGCAGAATTCGAGGATCGCGGCGCGCTCGAGCACAACATATGGACAAGCAACTCTCCGCGCTTCGTGTTGAATGGGGACGTCGGGGACCACGGGGACATTCTTGGATTTCAAGGTGCTTCTATGTCCCCGACCTGTTCCCAACTCGGCATTGTCGGGGGATCCAGGTTGGCGGAGTGCCCGCAGAACGCTGTGAGCTATGGAAAGATCAGGCATCCACACATCCATCGGCGAATAGAGCGGAATGGCCGACGACGTAGGCGCGATGAGTGCCCGACAGTCCAGGCAGCCGCTCTTTCCTGTCCGGCCGACCGTCTGAGCCACGTCTAAGAATTCCACGGTCGGCAAGCTCACGAGCTATGCGCCTGGCATCGCGGCTGACCATCAGCACCTTCCAGGTTTCGGGCTGGATCAAGTATTCAGTCTCGCCATCACGTTGTTGTCTGATGAAGCCGAGACGTTGGTGAACGGGCTCGTTTGAAGATTGGAAGCGCGATGCCTCGCGCTCAATTGTGGCTCGAAGGTGCGAAATTGCCCCGTCAATCTCGGAGGCGCCGGTCCCACCACGCTCGGCAAGCCAATCTGCAAAACCTCTGCTCGCCGCGCGCACTGCCTCGCCTGCGAACCATGGCAGAACTCCGAACTGAATAGCCAATTCGCCCGCCGCGGCCAGGAGCCCAAATGTGCGGGCGACCCGCTGAACTTGGCCGTCCGCACCGGCCGCGTGCTTGTTGGCAAAGGCGTCGATAAGGCCTCGAGTCTCTGCAATGCTGCCTTCGCGATCCGCGATGAATGCTTCGACAAAGGCGGGGCCGGCAGTACCAAAGCTGGATTGTGCGGCGTCGCTGAGATTGCGCCCCAGGGCGTCACCGCGGTCTTTCGGCGTGCCACCACTGGGCTTGTCGGGCAGCTCCGGCGCGTGATCGAAGAGGCCAAAACCGGCCGCCGCATCGGCTGCGAGATCAATGAAACGAACCGCCTGGCCGGCCATTTGACGCTGGGGTGTGCGCGCATCGGCAATCTTGTCGGCAAGGCTAATCTCGCCGGTGCTTAGGAGGAGTACGCGCCACTCAAGCCGCGGCGCCGGCAGGCCGGTCTTGGTGGCGCGGCCGCGACCGATGCCGCTCGCTAGCTGGTAGGAGATCCGAGCCGCATCTTCGCCTCGGACAAGGCTGATTTCATCCAGGCAAAGTGGAAGGTCACAATGAGCCTGGGCCAGGCCTTCGATGGCATTTGCCGTAGCCTGCCAGCTCTGCCTGAAGCCGTCGCGCGTGGACCACCCCACACGCTGCCCGCAACGATAAGGGTGGTGGTCTTTCCAATCGAAGACGGACCTCTGAAGTGGACGCCAGCCCCTTCGATCTGGAGAGGACCCAAGAGCGGGGCGGCGAAAGCAGCCGATAGTGATAGCACCACCCTTGAGTTTCCCTCAGCCGGCTTGGCTACGCGCTGACGCCATTCTTCAAGCGAACCCGCAGCGCGAACGGCCGCCCGGATATCCGAGGAGGCGTTGTAGACCACGAGATCGGTGCCGCCGAGGGCACGGTCTGGCAACACGAAGCAGTCGCCGTGCCAGCCGAGCCGTGTCACGCCTCTCGCACGTGGTAGACCACATCCTTCACAATCGACAACGGCGCTGAGGTAGCGGTGAAGCGCATTTGCCGCGGCGGGCCCATGTGCAAGCTGCGCCCCCAAGCTCAGGAGCGCCTGCCTGTAGTCGTCACCACGCAGACTGGCGAGATTGGCCGCCGGCATCGCCCAGCGATGGAACCGGCCGTCGGCATCCCTGACTTCGACGAGCCTCCCCCAATTTTTGTTGTCTGCGTCCCTTGTAAGAGCCAGGACGCGGATCGGCGAGGAGAGGGGGAGCCACCGGGCTGAGCCGTCATTCGCATCCACTCGATACTCCAAGCTGCCGTCGGGGAGCTGACGAATGCCGGCTAAGCTGGGATGGGTTGCTCGGTCACTTTCATCGCCACCGCTCCCGACTATGCGGATTGCGGCTTTGCCCGCCTTGCTCATGAACGGCCACCTTGCTTGCGAAAGCGGTTGGCAAGCGGGGGTAAGCAATCGTTACGGCCAGCGATGAGCGCGCGCTTGATGGTGCCATCAACCCAGCGTTGCCCATAGCGCGCGAGCAACCCGTTCGCGGCGGCTGCCTCAAGCAGCGCTGCATCGTTTCGGTTTCAGAGAGGACGCCGTGCGCCACGTACTTGGCAATTCGGCAGGCGACAGCGAAAAGCTGTCCACGACGATTGTCGGCGAGCTCAGCAAGTGCTGTGGCGGCTGTTTGCAGGTCATCGAGTGCCTGGCGTCTCGTTGCGTCAGCATCTATCGGAATCGCAGGGTCGGGTACATCTATTCGGCCTTGGCGGTGCTGTCGCATGATCTCCGGCATTGGGCCGGTGAGCCACCCCGCATGGCGGCCCTGAGTCGAGGCGAAAAGGTAATCTCCTCCCGATCGCGCTTAGAGAATGTGGCGAGGAAGAGCAGACGACGAGGAGCCGGTGGCGCGTCGAAGATTGGGCTCATGTGCTCTCCCCCAAGGATGAAAGGTTAGTAACGTCGATCCACTCGTATGAGCGGCCATCGGGCAATACCGACCCAGGTCCAATCACGTAGCCCGCGAAGGCTCCGTCCGCTTTCACGCCACGCGTATCGAGTCCAGCGCCGATGTCGGCGGCACGATTTCGGGGACGCTCTCCATCACGCAATGCAATGTAGAGGTGAAGGCCACCAGACGGGGTGCGAGCTGCAACGCGACTGAGATCGGCAATGGTCTCAAGGCCAAGTCTTGATAGGAGTTCGCGCAGGCTTGCAAAGCCAGTGTGGCCGTCGACGTCCAGCACCCAAATGCCAGAGGGTGGGCCTGGCTTCCCACCAGAACTCTGCTCGGCCGAGACGCTGGCATACAGGCTGGATTGCAGCGTCTCAACGGTTCACTGCTACGTGCGGCGCGGCTTGCTGCCCAAGCCGCTGAAGTTGGGAGACTTAGTGCGTTGGCGATGGGCTGACGTCGAGAGGCTTATGGATGAGCTTGAAAAGCCGGCAGAGCGACGCGATGCTACCGACCCCTATCTTGCAGGGCTCAAACATGGCGCGCCCGCGGAAACCGACGATTGAGTTGCCGCCACACGTAAACGTCGTACGTGTCAAGGGCCGGCCCTATTACTACTTGCACGTCGGACGAGGCACTAAGAGCGCGGGGAAGCCCGTGCGGCTGCCTGATGATCCACGCGAGCCCGAGTTCTGGGCCGTTTACCGCCAACTAACAAATGCGCCAGAACCCAATGCGAACCCGCAAAGCTTCGAGGCGCTAATCGCTGCCTACCGAAGCAGCCCGGAGTATTCCGATCTCGCTCGATCGACGCGACGCGATTACGAACGGTACCTCGAAATCGTCCGCTTAGCTTGGGGGCGCGTCGAAGTCTCAGGACTTTTGCCATCACATGTACTTGCTCTTCGCGATAGGCATCGGAAGACCCCGTCAGCTGCGAATGCCCTAATTCGCACCCTTTCAGCGCTGATCTCATGGTCGGTCCCACGCGGCTTCAGAACCGACAATCCATGCCAGTACGTTCGAAAACTGTCGATTAGCGGAGGTTGGGCGGCGTGGCCCTGGGAAATGATCGAGCTTTTACATCGGGAAGCGCCCGAATGGATGTGGAGGGCAGCAGCCTTGGCGCTCTACACAGGACAACGTCAAGGCGACGTCCTTAGCATGACTTGGACTGCCGTGAGAGGCGGCCTGATCGAGGTGCGGCAGGAGAAGACGGGAAAGCATCTCGTGATCCCGGCGCATCAACACCTCCTTGTCGTTCTGGTTCAGACACCACGGTCAAGCGTGCGGATCCTCACTTCTACTCGGGGTACTCCCTGGACCAACGACGGCTTCCGGGCGAGTTGGCAGAAAGCCTTGAAGGGTACACTTGCACCAATCCGAGAGGCTGGTCTCGTCTTTCATGGACTAAGAAAATCGGCGGTGGTCACTCTATTGGAGGCTGGCTGTTCTGATGCCGAGGTCGCAGCGATCACTGGTCAGTCTCGACAGATGGTCGAACACTATGGAAAGCAAGTGAACCAGAAGAAGCTTGCCGCATCGGCCATACTGAAGTGGGAACACTCGCGGAACGCGAATTTGCAAAACCGATTGCAAAACTCAACGGACGAGTCGGATTAGATGTCGACTAGGTCCTTGATTTAATTGGTGGGTGTAGAAGGACTCGAACCTTCGACCCGCTGATTAAGAGTCAGCTGCTCTACCAACTGAGCTATACACCCATCGCCACAGGGCGAAGGGGCCGTTCCGCCGGCCCGGATGGCGCACGATGTAGCATTGGGCGTCATGTGCTGTCCAGCGGGGCCACTGCATGCTCGCGAGCCTCGCGGCTCAGATGCTCAGAAAGCCTACATTTGCTGGCCCAGTCGCCCACCCAGCGCCGGTTTTCGTTAGGGTATGAGCAAGAGGTGCTCGCGCTCATCGAGACTTTCCAGCACAAGCGCCGTTCCCTTGATCACACAATGCATCGGCGTCTGCGGCTGCATAAATGGCACGCCCACGCGCTCCGTCAAAGCTACGTCGAGCTTGTCGAGGAGCGAACCACCACCCGTCAGCACCACACCGTGCTCCGCGACTTCACGCGCCATTGCTGTCGGCAGGTCCTCAATCGCGCGCAGCACGAATTCGGCGAGCTCGGCGATACAACCGCTCAGCGCCTCAGCCATGTCCTTCGCACCCAACACGACGCTTTTTAAGCGACCCTCGCGCACGTCGCGTCCCTTGATGTGGATCTCGACGTTGCGCCCGTTGGCCTGCGATATAGCAGTGCCGGCTTCTATCTTGATCCGCTCGGCGTTGCTCTCGCCAACCACCAAATGGTGCTTGCGGCGCACATAGCGCGTGATGGCTTCATCGAAGGCATTGCCTGCAATCCGAGCCGAACGCCCCTGCACCACTCGACCGCCTTTGATGACCGCAATATCAGCGGTGCCGCCGCCAATGTCTACGACCATGCACGCTGTTGGGCCCTCGATTTCAAGCCCAGCGCCAAGCGCCGCTGCGACGGGCTCTTCGATCAAATAGACCCGGCGCGCGCCTGCCGATAGCGCGGTCTCATAGACCGCCCGCCGTTCCACAGGGGTGGCGCCGGCGGGCACGCAGATCAGAATGCGCGGGCGCCGAAAGCCCGTCATACTCTTTGTGCGCTTGATGAATTGGCGCAACATCTCCTCTGTGGCGATGAAGTCGGCGATCACACCGTCACGCAACGGTCGTACAAGCTCGATCGGCTCCGGGGTCTTGCCGTACATGGCCTTGGCGCGGGATCCCACTGCCAGGATCACGCGCTCGCCGCCGCGCATCTGCACCGCGACCGCAGAGGGCTCGTCAATGATGATGCCGCGACCCACCACGTGCACAAGGGTGTTAGCCGTGCCTAGGTCTATGGCGATATCGTCGGAGAACGCGCGCGAAACCCCGGTCAGCATTGTCATTGGTATGGCACCCGCCTGAGCGCTCAGCCCCTGCGTGCCTGGTCCTTTCCCGTACCCCCTCCAGCTGCACGCCCCAGTATACAGATTCTCGGCCAGCACATATCCACACCCACCCAGATTGTTGTTCCCTTTTTGTTCCAAACACGATACGGAAGTTCTGCGCCGCCGCGGAACCTCCCGATGCCGCCCCCTCCCGGTATCGGCTTGCCCCCAAAGCCGCCGCGGTCTCGCCCCGGCCAGTCCCCCGGCCGGGGCGAATTTTTGCGGCAAAAAGGCACGCCTGCGGCCCGGCCGACGCGCCGCCAGCAGGAGATTTAACCTCCCATTTGCGCGTGCAGGCGCCCGCGCTTGGCAAAGAGCTTGTTGAGCGCACTCAAATAGGCCTTCGCCGAAGCCACCAACGTGTCCGGATCGGCTGCACGCGCCGTCACCGCGCGGCCGCCTTCCTCGATGCCGTCCTCGAGCCGGACAGACACCTCCGCCTGTGCGTCCGTGCCCTCAGTCACCGCGTGCACTTGATAAAGGGCCAGCTTCGCTTTGTGCGGCACCAACCGCTGGATCGCGTTGAACGTCGCATCCACCGGGCCGTTTCCGGTGGCCTGCACCGTCTCCTGGCGCCCGTCACCCATATCAAGGGTCAACGTCGCCGATTGCGGCCCCATCGTCCCCGCGATCACCGTCAGCGCCGCCACCTTAATGCGATCTTGCGCCGTGGCGATCTCCTCGTCGACCAGCGCCTCGAGGTCCTCGTCATAAACGTGCTTTTTGCGGTCGGCCAAAGCTTTGAAGCGATTGAACGCATCCTCGAGTGCGTTGTCGCCCAGCTCGTAACCCAATTCCTTCAGTTTGGTCCGGAAGGCGTTGCGTCCGGAGTGTTTGCCCATCACCAACGAGGTCTTCGACACACCCACCGATTCCGGCGTCATGATCTCGTAGGTCTGGGTATGCTTGAGCATGCCGTCTTGATGGATGCCGGATTCGTGCGCAAAGGCATTACGCCCGACTATCGCCTTGTTGTATTGCACGGGAAAAGAGGTGGCTGCGGCCACCAGTTTCGAGGCGCGGTTTAGCTGCGAGGCGTCGATGCCGATCTGGTAGGGCAGCACATCGCCGCGCGTCTTGATGGCCATGACGATCTCTTCCAGCGCCGCATTGCCGGCCCGCTCACCGATGCCGTTGATGGTGCACTCCACCTGACGGCAGCCGGCGCGAACACCTGCCAGCGAATTGGCCACCGCCATGCCAAGATCATTATGACAGTGCACCGAGAAGATCACCTTTTCCGCACCCGGCACCTTCTCCATCACGGTGCGGAACATCTGATAGTATTCCTCAGGCGTGGCGTAGCCGACCGTATCCGGTAAGTTGATCGTGGAGGCACCGGCCCTGATCGCCGTCTCCACACAGCGGCACAGATAATCGATCTCGGTGCGCGTGGCGTCTTCCGCACTCCACTCGACGTCGTCGCACCAGTTGCGCGCGCGCGACACCTGGAACTGCACCATCTCAAGGACTTGCTCCTCCGTCTTTTGCAGCTTGTGCTTGCGATGGACCGGAGAGGTGGAGATGAAGGTGTGGATACGGGGGCGCGCGGCATGTTTGACAGCCTCTCCCGCGCGATCAATGTCGAGCTCACCCGCACGCGACAGGCCGCAAACCACCGACGTCTTGATGCGCTTGGCGATCTCCGAGACCGCGTAAAAGTCGCCCTCTGATGCAATCGGGAAGCCGGCCTCGATAATGTCCACGCCCATGGCCTCGAGGAAATCGGCGACCTCCAGCTTCTCTTCGAAGGTCATGGTGGCGCCGGGGCACTGCTCGCCGTCGCGTAGTGTTGTATCGAAAATAAACACGCGGTCGGTGTTGGCTATCTGCGGGCTCACGCGCCCAACGCTGGCGGGATCCCGGCCTGGTTGCTGCTGAGACATAGGCGTATTCCTTCGCTTGTCGTGCCGCGCGGATAAGCGCAGGCGAGAAAGAGCTTTAGGGCGAACCATCGATCCCCTGAGCGCCCGTCCGGCGAAAGGCCGGACCTCGGTGGCTCAGGGGCCCATAAGGAGGAGGGTCAGCAGGCCGAGCAGCGTCGCGGCGGGAAACGTCCCATCCGTCACTAGGGCTGCAGCACTGGAGCACGACTGGCTCACGGAAAGCGTACCTGCCGGCATAGAGGTGGCGCCACTTAAGCCAAATTGCACCGCGAATGGCAAGCACAATCGGCACAATCGTCAATTAGGCCAACGCCCTCACCCTTTTTGCCCCTCGTCGCAGCCCTGCCCACGGGCGGGCGCTCAGGCCAAGCCGCCGCAGCTCGGCGGGTCGCGCCCGGGCGCGGTCCATCGGTTGCGGCAGGCATCGACCGCAACGCCTAGCTGGCCTGCGCTTTCTTTGCTCTCTTCCAACGAGTGAGCTCGGCTATGTATCGGTTCCAGGACCTTCGTCGAATGCCATGCGATGCCGACCCAAGCCGCGCCGATCTCTGACATGACCCCACGGCTCCTGCCCGTCATGGCCTGGGCAACGGCCTCGTTCTTCTTCTTCTACGCCTGGATCATGCGCGTCGCACCGAGCGTAATGGTGGAGGAGCTCATGCGCGAATTCGCCGTGGGGGCCGGAGTGCTGGGCCATTTATCCGCCGCTTATTTCTACGGTTACGCGGGTATGCAGATCCCCGTCGGCCTCCTGCTTGATCGCTTCGGTCCCCGGCGGCTCATCACGCTTGCAGCTTTGTGCTGCGCGGGCGGGTGCGTGTTGTTTGCCCTCGGCACAACCCTGGCGACGGTGGCTGTCGGCCGCTTGCTGATCGGTGCCGGGGCTGCCTTCTCGCTGGTTGGCAGTATGGTCGTTGCCGGTCAGTGGTTTTCCCCCTCGCGTTTCGCCCTGCTCTCGGGCCTTGCCATGGCGATGGGCATGGCGGGTGGGGTTTTCGGACAAGCGCCATTGCGCCTCGCGGTCGAAGCCACCGACTGGCGCACCACCAGTCTCACGCTGGCGCTTGGCGGGCTTGCCATCGCCCTTTCAGCCTGGCTGTCGGTGCGCGACCGCTGGCGCGGTGCCGGTGGACTCAGCAACTTGCTTGCCAACTTTGGGCTCGTCCTGAAGCATCGCCAGACCTGGCTCGTCGCCTTCGCCGGCCTTGGAACGTCGGGCCCCCTGCTCGGCTTTGCCGGCTTGTGGGGCGTGCCCTTCCTGCAGGCGGCCTACGGGTTGGAGCGCACCGCCGCGGCCGCAGTCACCTCGTTGCTGTTCGTGGGTTGGGGCGTCGGGGCGCCGCTCTATGGCTGGCTCTCCGACCGGATCGGGCGCCGTCGCCCCGTGCTGATCGCAGGCTTGCTGCTGGAGACCGCGTCGGTGGCGGCTCTCGTCTTTATTGCCGACTTGCCGCCGCTCGTCGTTGCCGCATTGTGCTTTCTGACTGGCTTCTTCGGCTCGGCGCAAATCGTGTGCTTCGCCATCGCGAAGGAAAATCACCCACCGCGCCTTGCCGCCACCGGCATCGGCTTTGTCAATGCGATGGTGACAGGTGCCGGCGCGCTCTTCCAACCTCTGATGGGGTTCCTCCTCGATTTAGCCTGGAAGGGGGAGACCTCGGCGGGCGCGCGGGTCTACGACCTTGCCGCCTTCCACTTCGCGTTTTCCTCGCTGTTGGTGTGCGGCCTCGCAGGCCTCTTGTGTTTGCTGGCCGTGCGCGAGACTTACTGTCGACCCGTGGCCTAGGCGCCGGCCGATGCCCTCCGCATGGGGTGCGCTGAGCGCTGACCGTCAAGCGCCTTACTTCACCCCTGTGAGGCGCAAGGTGGCACCACTATCCCCATCGTGCCGGGCCAGCGCGCGCTCAAGGGCGGGCCCCCACAAACGCCAGCTCGCGCGATCATCGGCCATGGCGTGGCCGTCCTCACCGTAGGCGGGCAGCAGGTTGAGCTCGGCCTTGCCACCGGCCGCACTCCACGCCGCCGCCATTGCCGTGGCCACGTCCGGCCCGAAGTAGCTATCGTTCTCCGCGTAGGCCCAAAACGTCGGCACGCGCGCCTGACGACCCAGAGCTGCGCTTGCTGCGATCAGCCGATCCTGCCCGCACACCACGTTGCTGCGACCGTAGGCATGGCCGCCGCGTCCCCCGGCAAAGTTGACGACCAGCTGCAATCCCGGCGGGTTGCGCGCCGCCAAGGCCAAGGCGGCCCAGCCTCCGCTCGAAATCCCCGCAACGACGAGACGAGAGGCGTCGATAAAGGATTGGCGTGCCATGAATAGCAATGCCGCCTCGATGTCATCGGCCGCCGCCTGCCCCGAGCCAAGGTGATCGGGGTTGGCGCAGCTGTCGCGCCCCTCGGCGAGGTCACCGCCCGTCGCACCATGACCGCGGCGCTGCGGCAGGACCACCACATAGCCGCGATCCACGAACCAGCGCGACAACCAATAGAACACCGGCATCGCAACGGCCTCGCGCGTAAAGGCATCGCTGCCGTGGTTGATCATCACCAACGGCCGGCGCACGGGGCTGCCTTTCTCCGCGCTGGCCTCGGTTGGCCGAAACACGGTCGCACGCAAGGGGACCTGGGGGTCGGCGCCGGGCAGGAGCCAAAACTGCTCGCGCATCCTCGGTCCTTCGGGACCATAGGCCCCAAAGGCCGGCTCCCCCAGGTCGCGGGCACCCGTTCCGAGGCCCGTTTGCCACGGCGCTAGCATCAGGAGGCACAGTGCCGCCACGAGCAGCACGCGCCAGCGAGAGAACGCGCTCCGCGCGTTCCAAAAGCAATCGTTCATTTCCCCAATCGCCCCCCGGCGACTCCCGCCAATTGCGCTCGGATGAAGTGACCCTTTCGCTTCCCACCCCCATCAAACCACATTATTTCGCAAGTGCGAACCGGAACTTGCGAGACGCCGTTCAGAACGTCGCGATCCCTCAGGGGGTGCGGCACCTCGGCCGCCGCCTGCCGCCTTCGGAACACCCGCGCACGCTCGACGTTTGACCGGGACGATCACGCCCTGAAGCGTCAAGATTTCCTAACCGCAAAGGAGCGAGAAATGCGCAAAGCCATTGTTGTGTGTAGCACAGCCGTTGCTTTCGGGTTGCTCAGCGGGGCTGCCGTTGCACAAACCCAGCCCAATCCGACCAGTCCGGGCGGCGCGACGAAAATGAGCCAGGCCGAGTGTGCGGCCCTGTGGAACCGCGTCGATTCGGGTAAAGCCGGCAATCTCACCGAAAATCAGGTGAAGGCCTACGTCAAAGACTTCAACGCCCTCGATACCAACGGCGACAAGAAGATTTCGCAATCCGAGTTCCAAGCCGGCTGCGACAAGGGCCTGGTGCAAAGCACGGCTGCAACCGGGGCCGGGACCGGTAGCATGGCGCCGGGCGGCAGCACCGCTCCAAGCTCGACCAACCCCACGCCGAACACGCAGAAGAAGTAGCGGCACTCTAAGATCGAGCGAAGGCTCGAACTGCTAGTTAGCCAAGCGCGCGGCCTCGATGCTTCCCATCGGCGCCGCGCGTCTTTCATCGCGGGGATCACTCTTCAACCAAGCTCCGCAAGCGCGACAGCGCCTCGTCCCACTGCTCGGAGACGCGCGCGAGGTAGGCCTTCACGTCGTTCAGCGGCTCCGGTCGCAACTCAAAGCGGCTTTCGCGTCCGACGCGCACGCTTCTGACGATGCCGACCCCTTCCAGCACGCGCAGATGCTTGCTGATCGCTTGCCGCGTCAGATGCGAGCCTTGCGCCAGTTGCGAGATCGAGCGCGGGGATCCCGCCACCAGCGTTGCCACGAGCGCAAGGCGCGTTGCATCGCCGAGGGCAGCAAAGATAGCGGCTCGACCCTCAACTTCGCCCGGGGTCGACATGGGCTGCGATGTTCTTGATCTGCTCGCTCCACCCGCCATCATTCATGCGGTAGGCCTCAAAGCGTCGCTCCTTCGGAATGGCATCGAAGCCCGATTCGGTGACGATGAGGAGCGTCCCTGCACCCCTTGGCTCGAGCCTGAATTCGACGCGGGTCGTGGGCTCCTTGCTGTAGTCGAGCGTAGGGTCGACGGCGTAGGGATGCCAGGCGAAGGCAAACAGCCGTTCGGGCTCCATGGCTTCAATCGTGGCCTCCCATTTCACGTGCTCGTAGCCCGGGTAGGTGATTTGCCCACGCGCCACCTGCCCTACCTGGAACGGCGCCTCGAGCCTGACGCGAAACCAAGCTCCAAACTCCCGGTGGTCGGTGAGCGCGCGCCAAACACGCGAGAGAGGTGCCTTGAGTTCAATGCGCTTTTCGATCCGATCCGTCATGCGCAACCTCCTGGTTGCGGATCAATATGGCCCCTGCCGGTCGAATTCGCAACCTTTTTGTTGCATATTTCGCCGCAGCCGGTACGGGCCCCAAGAATCTGCCGAGCGGAGAGCGGAAAAGGCCGCTGCAAAGCGCGCGCGGAGACCCTATATATAGGCCGAGACTTTGGTCTAAATCGTTGAGAGGGACCCCATGCCCCGTCTTGGGATTACGCTTGCCGTCCTCGCCCTGGCTGCCTGGCTGGCAGCGGACCTCGCCTCGGCCCGCGTTGGCGGCGGCGGCAGCTTTGGCAGCCGCGGCACGCGCACCTATTCGGCGCCACCGGCCACCAATACGGCACCCAAACCTGCGGCCCCGATCGAGAAATCGATGACGAGCCCCAGCGCGCCCACCGCCGCGGCACCCGCGACGGGTGGTTTTGCCTCCCGCTTTGGCGGCCTGCGCGGCCTCCTGCTCGGCGGCCTGATCGCTGCGGGGCTCGCCAGCATCTTCGGGATCGGCGCGCTGGCGAGCGTCTTGGGATTTGCCTTGCAGATGTTGCTGATTGTGGGCGCGGTCTGGCTGGTGATGGCCTTCCTGCGCAGCCGGCGCACGGGTGAACCGGTGTTTGCAAACGCCGGTCGGCGCCCAACCCCGGTGCAGCCTGAGACCGACTATCGTGCGAGCGGCGGCGCCTCTGCCGGCGCGGCGGGCCCAGCCATGCTGAGCATCTCGCAGCAAGACCTCGATTCCTTCGAGCGCCTGCTGGCCGATATTCAAAGCGCCTACAGCCGCGAGGATACGGACCGGCTCGGCCGCATGACGACCCCGGAAATGCTCTCCTATTTCAGTCAGGAGTTGGCAAACAACGCGCGCCGCGGGGTGCGCAACGAGGTCTCGGGCGTGACACTGCTGCAGGGTGACCTTGCCGAGGCCTGGCGCGAGCCCGGCTCGGATTACGCCACCGTGGCCATGCGCTACGCGCTGCGCGACACCCTCATCGATCGTGCCTCCGGCCGCGTCGTCTCGGGTCAATCAGAGCGCGACGACGAGGTCACGGAACTGTGGACCTTCCGTCGCGACGATCGCGACCGCACCTCGGGCTGGCAACTCTCCGCCATTCAGCAGGCGTGAGGAGGTTTGCCTCACATCATGCCGAGCCTTGGCCACAGCGAGATCTGGGGCACAGAGGTGACGTCCACGAGGAAGCTCAGCATCGTCAACAGCCAATCCCCATCTTGGCAATGCCTGAGGCAACATAGAGGTTGAGCCCCACCGGCGGGTGGCACAGGCCGACGTCCATGTTGACCGTGATCAAGATTGCCCAAGTGGATGGGATCAATGCCGAGCTTCATTCGCCACCGGGAACAGAATGGGCCCGCCTAGACCTCGATGCGGCCCGAAGCCACGCGCACCGCATGCCCGCCGATCCGCACGGTCGTGAGCTTGCCGCCCTCGATCGTGACCGACAGGTCGATCAGGCTCGGCCGCCCCATCTCAAAACCCTGCTCGATGACGCGCTTGTGGGTACCATCGGGCAATTTATCAAAGCGCTGCACGATGGCGGCAAAGGCCGCCGCCGCCGAACCCGTGGCGGGATCCTCGGCAATACCATGATGCGGCGCGAACATGCGGGCGTGGAAGGCCGAGGTCGTGTGCACGGTTTGGCGGCAGTAGAGAAACGCGCCGGTACCCCCGTCGATCGCCTCCTCCCAATGGCCGCTCGAGACCTGCGCCTTGCCTATGGCATCGAGCGAAGCCACGGGCACAAACGTGAAGGCATTGCCCGCCGAATACCGCGTCGGGCGATGGTTTTCAAAACTAATCTCGGCCGGGATTAGCCCGACGGCGGCGGCGAGGCGATCGACGGCCGCGGGCGTGGCCAGCTCCTCAGGCAACCTCGGCGCATCGAATTCGGCGAACGGTGCGCTGCTCGGGCGCAGACGCACGCCGACGCGGACCAGACCGATCGCTTCCTCGAGCACGATCAGAGCTTCGCGCGCTTCCGGCGTCGCCGGCTGGCGCAATTGCGCCAACAGGCACGCGGTGCCCACGGTCGGGTGGCCGGCGAAGGGCATCTCGGCAGCCGGGGTGAAAATGCGCACGCGCGCCGTGTGCGCGGCGTGCTTGGGTTTTAGCACAAAGACCGTCTCGGACAGGTTGAACTCGCGCGCGATCGTTTGCATGCGTTGGCCGTCAAGGCCATCGGCGTCGAGCACCACGGCCAGCGGATTGCCGCCGAACCGTTCGGTCGTGAAAACATCAAGAACGTGAAAATCGAGGGCGGCCATGCTCGCGGGCTTTCTTGCTGCAGAGCCCGCAGATTGGCGCATTTCCCCGCCACTTCCAAGGCCGCCATGGCGTCCCCGCTTCGGGCGGATTTCAACTTCGTTTCGCGATGTTGCAGCCGGATCAATTCTTCAGCCCAGCGCCAGCCGCCACGCGATCGCCACGCCGGCGCCACGCTGTGGTCAAATGCGGGGGCACACTCGCGCGCGCACAACCACACGGGGCGCCTAGCCCTGTGGTTGTTCGACGGGGGAAGGAGCAGTTGCGAATTTCGCTGCAACCCAGGGACCGAGAGGGCACGCCTTCGCGTGCCTTCGCAGCAGCGGCGGTGGTGATAGCCCGCATCACCATCGCCCTTAATGCCGGCGGAACCGCAACTGCTCCATCATCGTTTTGAGGCAGGACACAACAAGGGGGTTCCCATTGAAAAAACTGCACTCTGCCATGCTGGCCGCCATTGCCAGTGTCACTCTCGTCCACGTCGCCGCCGCCGCCGATCTTGGCGGGCCACGCCGCGGCAGTCTCAAGGACAGACCGGTCGTCGACGCACCGGTCGTCTATGAGCGACCATTTTCTTGGAGCGGTCTCTATATCGGCGCCAACGTCGGTTACGGCTGGTCCGATGTCGACTGGCAGAGCGCCATCCCTGCCGGCAGCCATGATGGTAAGGGCTGGCTGGCCGGTGGTCAGATTGGGTACAATGTACAGACCGGGCAGCTCGTGTTTGGCGTCGAAGCGGATTTGTCGAGCGCCTGGATCGACGGCGGCAAAGGCTGCTGTGGTCACGAGTTCAATTGGCTAGCCTCGGCGCGCGGTCGCGCCGGCGTCGCCTTCAATGGCAACCGCACCCTGATTTATGCCACGGGCGGCGCGGCCTGGGCGGACGTCGATTATACCTCCCCCGGCGGCTCGGGTTTCTCTAACACGCATTTTGGCTGGGTCGCGGGTGGCGGCGTCGAACACATGCTGACCCAGAACTTGAGCGCACGCGTCGAATATCTGCACTATAGCTTCGAGGAGGCTTCCGGGCTCGTCGCGAACCTGCCCACCTCCGTCGAGCCGACGCTGGAAACTGTCCGCTTCGGGCTCAACCTGAAATTCTGACCCGCTGGCGGCAACGCGCGGGAGGTTGCAGGGGGCGCCATCGGCGCCCCTTTTCGCTGGGCTTGGTCGACCTAGAGACACCCCGTGATGGTGCTGCCACACTTCACGTAATTGATCTCATGCCACACGCAACAGGGCTCTTCGGACTTGCACACCCAGGTCTTGACCTCGCCGCTGTATTTGAGCTTCACGCGGCAGACCTTCTCGCCCTTGCCGGCCTTGGGAGCAGCCGTCGCGGCCACCGTCTTGACGCTCGATTGCTGGGCCAGCGCCACCCCGCTCGCCCCGGCACAAAGGGCTAATCCCATGGCCGCCGCCATCGCCGCCATCACGCCTCGTTGCATGGAAGACCTCCTGGTGTCGCCAAAGGAAAGAGTCGTCTGCCGCTGATTGTGCCGCCTGCACGGCCCGCCGCCTAGGGCGCGCAAGCCGCAGTGCAAGGCTATTTCTTGGCCGCGCGCCTGTGCGCGGGCTATTGCGGAGCGCAAATCCAGGCCATAGCCTGCCGGCAACGACCAGAATGCGTGCGACGCGGTGTCGGCGGCGCCCGGAGGCAAGCCATGCGCAACAGTGTCATTGAGGTGTGCCCGATTGCTGGCTCACTCGGCGCCGAAATCCACAATGTCGACGTCAGCCAGGAGCTCGACGAGGCCACAATCGGCGACATCCGCCGCGCCTTGCTCGAGCACTGCGTGATTTTTTTTCGCAATCAGCAGCTTGACGCCGAGCGCCACAAGGCCTTCACGCGGCGGTTCGGCAAGGTCTTCATTCACCCCAACTACCGCGGCATGCAATCCGATCCCGAAATCGTCGTCATCACCCGCGAGCCCGGCGACAAGCACATCGTCGGTGAGGACTGGCACGCGGACACCACCATGGTCGCCGAGCCGCCGATGGGGGCCATTCTTTACGCGGTGGAGGCGCCCCCCTATGGGGGCGACACCCTGTTTGCCAACCAGTACCACGCCTATGAGAGCCTGTCGGAGGGCATGAAGCGCCTGCTGTCGCGGCTGCGAGCGGTGCACTCGGACTGCAACGTCGCGGGACCCGCCGCCAACCGCAACGCGCAGCGGTCCACCAAGGTGCGCGAGGACGCGGAATGGCGCGAGACCGTCAGCACGCATCCCGTGGTGGTCACCCACCCCGAAACCGGGCGCAAGCTGCTCTATGTCAATCGCTCTTATACCCAAGGCTTCGAGGGCATGACGGAGGAGGAGAGCCGCCCGCTGCTCGACTACCTCCTCGAACACGGGCATCGGCCCGAATTCACCTGCCGCTTCCGTTGGGAGCGAGGGTCGATCGCCTTTTGGGACAATCGCTGCTGCAAGCACCTCGCCATCCACGACGCCGGACCCTTCCGGCGCGTGATGCGCCGCACCCAAATCAGCGGCTCGCGTCCGCTGTAAGCGAGATTCATGGGGGCGATCGCCCGTGGCGTCGACCCTGCCCGCCGGTTCGAGGAGGGACGGTCATGCCCATCGTGCTGCAGGAGACGCTGCGCGCCGTATTCTATGCCCCCTTCTATGCAGCGCTGGCCCGCAAAGCCTTCCAGCAGGAAGGCGTGGACGTCTCCCTCATCACGGCGCCCACACCATCCGCGGCCGCGCGTGGATTGGTCGACGGCAGCGCCGACGTCGCCTGGGGTGGGCCCATGCGTGTCCTGCATACCTATGAGATCGAGCCCAATTGCGACCTCGTCTGCTTTTGCGAGGTCGTCACGCGCGATCCGTTTTTTTTGCTCGGTCGGGAGCCCAAACCCGGGTTCCGCTTCACGGACCTGCAAGGCCTGCGCCTGGCAACCGTCAGCGAGGTGCCGACACCATGGTTGTGCCTGCAGGAGGACCTGCGCCGCCAGGGCCTTGACCCGGCGCGGCTCCAGCGGGTCAGCGATCGCTCGATGGCGGAGAACTGTGAGGCGCTGCGGCGCGGCGAGGTCGACGTCGTGCAGCTGTTCCAACCCTTCGTCGAGGAGCTTCTCGAAGAGCGCGCGGGCCACATCTGGTGGGCCGCCGCCGAGCGTGGGCCAACCTCCTACACCACGCTCTACGCGCCCCGCGCGCTGCTATCCGCCCGGCGCCGGGATTGCGAGGGCATGGTGCGTGCGCTCTATCGCACCCTGAAATGGGTGCATGCCGGCGATGGCGCCCGGCTGGCCGCCGCCATCGCCGACTATTTTCCGCACTTGCCACAGCCGCGGCTTGCGCAGGCGCTCGCGCGCTATTCTGCGCTCGGCATTTGGGGTCGCAATCCCCGCCTGCCTCGGCTGGGCTATGAGCGCCTGGCGGCGGGGCTTATTTCTGGCGGGCTGATCGCGACGGTGGCCCCTTACGAACGCATCGTCGATAACAGCCTGGCCGACCTCGCCATAGATGAGGATCCACCGCCGCTCACGCACTAATTGGGCGCATTGGCAGCCCACGCGCGCGGCGGCGGCGTGGCATCATCGCCTGCTGATGACAACCTCCAGGTATTCACTCGCCACCGCCATGCTGCCGTCCTTGGCACGGTTCATGCTCTCGATCAGGGCGATGAGATCACGCCGGAGGCCTTGCTGGCCTGCGGCATCGAGGGCGGCAAAGGCTTTCAGCATCGGTCCATAGTAGGCCTTGAAGATATCGACGAAGTGCTCCGGCGAGCGATAGCGAAACACGAAGTGGCGCGGCTCTGTGTTGATGGAAACCGCGCTCGCCCCGAACAATTGGCCGAGGTAATTGGGCGTGCCCCACAGGGCCGGAGACTTGGCGCCGGCGGGCGGGGGCAGATACTTGCCGAGCGTCTTGAAGAGCTGGCCGATGAACCCCTCGGGCGTCCAGTTGGCAAGCCCGATCTTACCGCCCCGTTTGCACACCCGCACCAACTCGCTGGCGGCCGCGTCGTGGTTTGGCGTGAACATCACCCCAAAGGTGGAGACGACCACATCGAAGGTGGCAGCGTCGAAGGGCAGCGCCTCGGCATCGGCCTCCTGAAACCGCACTGGCAGCGCTTCGGCCGTGGCACGCATGCGGCCACGCTCGAGCAGGCTTGGGACATAGTCGGTTGAGACCACATCACACCAGCGGCGCGCCGCTGCCAGCGAGACATTGCCATTGCCGGCGGCCACGTCGAGCACGTGCTGACCCGCGCGAAGGTCGAGGGCCTCGCACAGCTGTTCACCCACAATCTGCAAGGTGGTGCCGATCACCGCATAGTCCCCCGACGACCAGGCGCCGTGCTGGCGCGTCTTCAAGTCCTTAAGGTTGATCAGGGGGGGCTGCTGATTTTGACCGATAGCGGCGGCTGCTGTAACCATGACGGTTCTCCGTTGCGCGGTTGTTGCCGTTTTCGCTTGCCTGGGCGCGACTTGCGGCCCAAGAGCGTCCGAAAAGGACTAGCAATCCCGCGTGGAGACCAACGTGGGTAGCGGCGTGGAAAAGAGCATGGAAAATGGGCGGGCGCGTCGTTCGGCTGGAGACCCATTGCTCGATTTGCGTTTGCTCGGGCCGCTGACGATCCGCCGTCAGCAGCGCGAGCTCAGCCTGCCTGCCTCGCGCAAGGCGCGCGCGCTGATCGGCTATCTCGCGCTGGCCCCGCAGGCCGTGCCGCGCAGCCAGCTTTGCGAGCTTCTGTGGGATGTGCCGAACGATCCCCGCGGGGAGCTGCGCTGGTGCCTTAGCAAGCTGCGCGCCATTCTCGACACCCCCCAATCCACAAGGCTCGAGAGTCGCGGCGACAGCATCAGGCTCGACCTCTCCGATTGTTTTGTCGATGCGCTCGAGATCAGCCGCGCGACACAAGCCGGCGTTGGCTCGCTGCCCCCGGAGCGTTTGCGCGAACTTGCAGCACTCTGCACCGGCGAGTTCCTCGAAGGTCTGGAGATCGACCGCAATCCGGGCTTCAACAGCTGGCTGACGGCACAGCGGCGTCGATTTCGCAGCTGCCATACGGCCTTGCTGGAGCAGCTGGCGAGAAGCGCGACCGGCGATGAAATCTTCCAGTACCTCGAACAGCTCTTGGAGCTTGCACCCTTCGATCACAACGTGCACGAGATGCTGCTCAATGCCTTCGCCCGGCGCGGTCAAATCCGCGAAGCTGAGGAGCACCTCGCCGCCACTGCGCGCCTGTTCGAGGCGGAAGGACTGGACCATGCGCCGATCGACATGCTGTGGCGCGCCGCCAAGGCCCGCCGCGAGGTCGCGCCGGCGGCAGCGCTGGCGCCGGCCGCCGTAGCGTTGAGCCCCCCGGCGACCAGTGGCCTCGTGGCGCCCAGACGGGCCTCGATTGCCATCATGCCGTTTGCCGCGCAAGGCGCGGCTACGAGCCTGGTCCACGGCGGCCCCGCCGGAGCCTTGGCTCACGATGTGATTACCCGGCTTGCCAAGCTGCGCAGCCTCTTCGTCATCGCGCAAGGCACGATGTTTGCGCTGAGCGAGCGCCATATCGGCCCCGAGGAGGCCGGCCGCATCCTCAACGTGGATTACATCGTCAGCGGATCCCTGCGGCGCCAGGGCGATCGCCTGCAGGTCAGCGTCGAGCTCGCCGAAACGCGCAGCGCCCGTATCGTCTGGGCCGAAGTGTTCGACCAGAAAGTCGATGATGCCTTTCTGGTTCTCGATGAGATCGGCAACAGGATCGTCGCCTCCATTGCCACGGAGGTTGAGAGCATCGAGCGCAACCGCGCCATCCTGAAACCTCCCAATTCGCTCGATGCCTGGGAGGCCTGTCACCGCGGCCTTTGGCACATGTACCGCTTCAACAAGGCCGATAACGACCTGGCCACACACTTCTTCGAGACCGCCGTGCGTCTCGACCCCACCTTTGCCCGGGCCTATGCCGGCCTGTCGTTCACCCATTTCCAGAACGCCTTTCAGGGTTGGGCGAAGCGCGCACCGGAAATCGAGCGGGCCTTCGAAACGGCCGGGCAAAGCCTGATGGCCGATGATCGCGATCCGGCGGCGCATTGGGCCATGGGCCGGGCGCTCTGGTTGTCGGGCCGGCAAGACCAATCCGTCGCGGAATTGGAACGGGCGATCGACCTCAGTCCCAATTTCGCGCTCGGCCACTACACCCTCGCCTTCGTGCACGCCCAGGGTGGCGACCCCAGCGCCGCCGTGGCCTTTTCCGACCAGTCGCGGCACTTGAGCCCGTTCGATCCCATGTTGTTTGCCATGTTCGGCTCGCGTGCCATGGGCCTCGTGCGCCTCAAACGGTTCGAGGAGGCCGCGGAGTGGGCCGTCAAGGCCGCGGCCCGGCCGAACGCACATGAGCATATCCGCGCCATCGCCGCGATTTGCCTGGCGCTTGCCGATCGGCGCGAGGAGGCACGCGCCCACCTGGCCTCGATCCGCAGGACGCGCCCTCACTATCGCGTCGATGACTTCCTCGCCGCCTTCCAGTTCGAGCCCGATGCCGTGGCGCTCTATCGCAAGGGTGCCAAGCGCATTGGTCTGGACTAGCGCTCCCGCTTACTTTGGCGCCGATCGGCGAGCGCGCCCCGGGGGCGCGACCGCTGGCCTTGGCGCGGCCCCCAGAGCTGCGCGCCCCCATACCGGTGTGGGGCGGCGGCCCCGGCGATCTCGCTCCGCGCCGAGGCCAGCGCTTTGGGCTGAGGGGAGGCAACGACGAGCCCGGACGGCTTGGGTGCCGCGTGCGGGCTCGCGCCGGGGCGTTGGCAGCGGGGCCAAGGCCTGCTTTCATGGCGCAGCGCAACTTGAAAAACGAGGGAGACAAACGTGGCTCAGGCCCTGTCAGGTATCCGCGTCATCGACATGACCCACAATCAGGCGGGACCCGCCTGCACCCAGATGCTGGGCTTCCTCGGGGCGGAAGTGATCAAGCTCGAGGAGCCGAAGGGCGGCGACGTGGCCCGCAGCAATATGCGCGACCGTGCCGATACCGACAGCCTGTTTTTTCTTGTCCTCAACGCCAACAAGCAGAGCCTGACCCTCAATCTGAAGAGCGATGAGGGAAAGGAACTCTTCAAGCAGGTGATTGCCAAGTCGGACGTGCTGGTTGAGAACTTCGGCCCCGGTGCCCTCGATCGCCTCGGATTGGGCTACCAGGTGCTCTCGGCGCTCAACCCGCGCCTGATCTACGCCACCATCAAAGGCTTCGGCACCTACGGTCCCTATAGCGACTACAAGAGCTTTGAACCCATCGCCCAGGCCATGGGCGGGGCCATGTGCGTAACCGGCTCGCCTGATGGGCCGCCGACCTATGTGTGGCCCTCGATCGGCGATTCGGGCACGGGCATGCACATGGCGATTGGAATTCTAGCGGCCTTGCAGCAGCGCCACCGCGACGGCCGTGGGCAGCATGTCGAGGTCTCCATGCAGGACGCGGTCGTCAACATCTGCCGCGTCAGCCTGCGCGACCACCAGCGCTTCGGCCACCCGCCGCCGCGCACCGGCAACCAGCTTGGCCGCAACGTGCCCGGTACCACCTATGCCTGTGCCCCGGGTGGCCCCAACGATTACGTGTTCATCTATGCCCAACCCCAGATGTGGCCGGCCTTGCTGGGCGCCTTGCAGCAGCCCGAGCTGGCGCACGATCCACGCTTTAAAACACTCGAGGCGCGCTGGGAAAATCGCGCGGCGCTCAATGGGATCGTCGAGGCGTGGACCCGTCAGCGCAGCAAGCACGAGGTGATGCGGCTCCTGGGCGAGGCCGGCGTTCCCTGCGGCGCCTGCCAGGACACCGGCGAGGTGCTGGCCGACCCTCACCTCAAGGCGCGCGAGATGATCGTCGACGTCGACTACCCGCGCCGGGGCACCTATCGGACGGTCGGCTGCCCGGTCAAGCTCTCGGCCTCGCCCGTGAGCGTGCGTCGCCCGCCGCAGCTCGGCGAGCACACCGACGACCTGCTCGCCAAGCTCTGCGGCCTTGCCCCCGCGGATCTCAAGCGCCTGCACGAGGACGGTATTGCCTGAGTGGGCCTTTCAGCGCCGGGCGCGAGCAAGCAGGGCCTTGGCGCGTTCCACGACGGGCACATCAATCATCTTGCCCTCAAAGGTGACGGCGCCGACCCCTTTCGCCATGGCGGCCTCGTAGGCGGCGATCAGGCGACGCGCCCATTCGGCTTGCTCGGGCGACACGCCGTACTCCTCATTGAGAATTGCCAGCTGGCTGGGGTGAATACAGGTGGCGCCGGCGAAGCCGAACCTGCGCGATCGACGCACGACGGCGCGGAAGGCGTCGAGGTCCTTGAAGTCGGCGACGGTGCCCATGAAGCCAAGCGGCAGGATGCCGGCGGCGCGGGCGGCGATAATCACCGTCTGCTTCGGCATTTCCAAGGTTTCGCCGAGCGGCTCCATACCGACCGACCAGGCAAAATCTTCTGCCCCGAGCGACAGCGCGACGAGCCGCGGTGTCGCAAGCGCGATCTCGCGCGCCCGGAAATAGGCCCCGGCCGTCTCGATCAAGGCCACCAGCTTGGTATGGCCGGCGAGAAGGCCGCGCTGGCCTTCTAGCACGTCCAACATCTCGGCGATGACCTGCAAGTGTTCGGGGCTCTCCACCTTTGGGCACATAAGGGCCACCACCTGCGGGGACACGGCAGCCTCAAGATCGCGGAAGGCATGGTGCCAAGGCCGATTGATGCGCACCAGAACTTGGGCGCCGGATTGACCGACGGCTTTGGCCGCCGCCGTAATGAGCTCGCGACCGTGCTGTTTGCTCTCTTCCGGTACGCTGTCCTCGAGGTCGAGGATGATGGCGTCGGCGCCACGCGTATGGGCGCTGGCGACGAACTTTTCGCGGATGATAGGGACGAACAGCAGCGAACGCCAATTGGGCAGATCGGCACGCGGGTGGAACATCAGACGACCCCTTCAGAACGCAAGCGGGCAAGATCACCCGCGGTAATACCAATGCGAGCCAAGATTTGAGGCGTGTGTTCGCCGAGCTCCGGCGCGGGCCGGCGCAGCGCGCCTGGCGTGCCCGACAGCCGTGGCAGCACGTTGTGCATGGTCACGCAACCGAGCTCCGCGTCCGGCACCTCGACGATGACCTGGCGCTCCTGAACATGACGATCGGCGACGAACTGGTCGATCTCATAAACCGGCGCCGCGGTGACTTCGGCGGCCTCAAAAATCGCCAGGCACTCGGCCAGATCGCGACAGGCAATAAACTCGCGGATCGGTCGCTCCGCCTCCTCATTGTTGGCAAGCCGGGCGCTATTGCTGGCAAAGCGCGGGTCTTTGGTCATCTCGGGCACGCCCACGGCAGCATAGAGCCGCTCTGCCATTGATTGCATCGACCCAGATATGGACACCCAGCGACCGTCACGGGTGCGATACACATTGCGCGGACTGGTGATGTTGGAGCGGCTACCTTGTCGCCGGGGCACCGCGCCAAAGGCGTTGAAGGCGGCGGCATCGGCGCCCACCACCGAGTGCATTGCCTCGAGCAGCGACAGGTCAATGACCTGGCCGGTGCCGCCCTTCTGCTCGATCTCGCGCAAGGCGAGCATGGTGGCGTAAGCCCCGTAGAGGCCCGCGATCATGTCGGCAAGCGCCGTTGGCGGCAGGACCGGCTCGCGATCGGCAAAGCCGGTCTTGGCCGCGAAGCCCGACATGCCCTCGACAAGCGTCCCGAACCCGGGCTTCTCGGCATAGGGGCCGGTCTGTCCCCAACCGGAGAGGCGCACGATAATGAGGCGCGGGTTGAGGCCGTTGAGCACGGCCGGGCCGAGGCCCATGCGCTCGAGCGTGCCCGGCCGATAGTTCTCGATCAGGACCTGGGCGCGCTCGATCAGCTTTAACAGCAAGTCCTTCCCCTGCGGCTTGCGCAGGTTGAGGGTGAGGCTCAGCTTGTTGCGCGCGTAGGCCTTCCAGAACAGCGAGCGCCCTTGCACGTGCCAGGCCCGCAAGGGGTCGCCCTTGCCGGGTTCCTCGATCTTGATCACCTCGGCCCCGAAATCGGCCAGCTGCAAGGAGACCATGTTGCCCGCGACCAGGCGCGACAGGTCGAGCACGCTTAGACCATCGAGCGGACCGGGGGCCGTCGGCTGGAAGGGGAGCATCAGGATTTGCCTCGACGTTTAAACTTCTCGCGCGAGGCTAGCAGGATGCCGCGGCAATGAAAGCCTGCCGAGCGCTTCGGAGCCCCGCGCAAGGGGCCGCAGCCGCAGGGCGCTTCGACCAACCACTCGGTAGAGTTCCATCAACCCCAGCGTTATCCGCCGGACCGTTGCGGACGGGCACGGCCAGTGCGGCCTTGCCCAAGCGGCCGCCCGCGGCAAAGGCGGGCAGGGCGCGCGCGCGCGCGCGCCCCGCGTGCGGTGCGCGCAATCGTCTAGTTTTTGCTTTTATCGACCAGCGCGCGTTCCTTGATCCACGGCATCATGGCCCGCAGTTTGGCTCCCACCTCCTCGATCGGATGGGCATCATTGTTGCGCCGCGTCGCCTTGAAGCGCGGCAGGCCGGAGCGAAACTCCTGCATCCACATGGAGGTGAATTGCCCGGATTGGATGTCGCGCAGGATGCGCTTCATCTCAGCCTTGGTTTGATCGGTGATGACCCGCGGGCCAGACACGTATTCGCCAAACTCCGCCGTGTTGGAGATCGAATAGTTCATGTTGGCAATGCCGCCTTCATAGATGAGATCGACGATCAGCTTCACCTCGTGCAGGCACTCAAAGTAGGCCATCTCCGGGGCGTAACCGGCCTCCACCAATGTCTCGTAACCGGACCGGATCAGCTCGACCAGGCCGCCGCAGAGGACGGCCTGCTCGCCGAACAAGTCGGTTTCGCATTCCTCCTTGAAAGAGGTCTCGATGATGCCGGCCCGTCCGCCGCCGATGGCGGCGCCGTAAGACAGAAAGAGGTCGTGCGCATTGCCGCTTTTGTCTTGCTGAATGGCCAACAGGCAAGGCACCCCGGCGCCGCGCAGGTACTCCGAGCGCACGGTATGGCCCGGCCCCTTCGGCGCGATCATGCCGACGTCGAGATCGGCACGCGGCTCGATCAAATTGAAATGCACATTGAGCCCATGCGCGAACATCAAGGCCGCGCCATCCTTCATGTTGTCACGCAGGTGGTCCTTGTAGATGTCGGCCTGCAGCTCGTCCGGCGTGAGCATCATCATCACGTCAGCCCATTTGGCGGCCTCGGCCACCTCCATGACCTTGAGCTTCTCAGCCTCCGCCTTCTTCACCCCCGCCGAGGTCTTGCGCAGCGCTATAGCGACGTTCTTGACGCCGCTGTCGCGCAGGTTGAGGGCGTGGGCGTGGCCCTGACTGCCGTAGCCAATCACGGCAACCTTCTTGCCCTTAATAAGGTTAATGTCGGCATCTCGATCGTAGTAGACGCGCATGGGTTTGCTCCCCGGACTGACTTGACTGGCAGAACTGCCTTTTCTGCTAGCGGCTTTCGGCGCCGCCCTGCAAGCGCAAAAGCGCCGCGCGGCCCGGGCGATGGGCTGGCAAGCCTTTGGGCCGGGGAGGGCTGGCAGGCGATGAACGCAGCCTGCGGTTCCGCTGCGGCAGCGAGGCGATCGCGTTGGACATGGCGCCCGGTGCCGCTGCCGGCAGATAGAGGCGCATGCAAGCCCGAGCCTGGCGGCGCGGGTGACGGGTTGCAGGAGCCTTGGCCCGAGGCCGGCATCTTTAGCGGCATGCGGTCGTCGCGTTCGCCGAGACCCGCCTTGATTGGCCCGCGGCCGCGCCCGATCCAATCAGGATCGATTTTCGCCGGCATCGCGCCGCCGATCGGAGGGGCTCGGCCATCGCCCGTCGCGAGCTTGAAGTGGCAGGGGCGATGACCTCGGGCGCCGCGCCGCTCTGCGCCCCACACTGGCGGCCGTGCGCGCTCGCGCGCACGTGGAAATCGGCGAGGATGTCGGCGTTGTTCGTCCGGACTCGCCGGTCTCGATCAGCGTGGCTGGCACGCGCCACCGGGTGCAGCACCCCAAGCGTCCGGCATCCCGATAGGGCTTTGGCCGCGCCAAGCGTCGATTGGACATCCGCCACCCCAGTTCAAGGGGCGCTTCGAGACGGCATGGCATCCGCAGAACCTCAAGATGAACCCGTCGCGCTTGCTCTGGCTTCCGAGGCGGCGGGAAGGCGACTAGAATGCATGCTGGCGTGAAGGCACCCAAGCGCTCAACCCCGGCTGAGTGACGAGGTGCCGCGCGTTGGTCGCGCGTTGCAAGGCGCGGTCGTTTGCTCGAGGAAACCCAAAGCCCGTGCCAAGGAGTTTACGCCATGCATTTTGCCAGACTGATTTCCAGTTTTGCCCTTGGGGTTCTGCTCTTGGCCTGCGCCATAGGTGCGCTCGCGCCTGAGGCCAGCGCGCAAAGCGGTGACGGCTGGACAATGTTGATCGACGACAAGACCATGGGCGACTGGAACAAGGTGGGCGAGACCAATTGGCGCCTCGAAGACGGCGCGGTCGTTGCCGATAAGAAGTCGAGCCAGGACCCCGCCTACCTCGTGAGCAAAGGCCCCTTTAAGGATTTTCAACTGCACGTGGAATTCTGGGCGAGCGATGATGCCAACAGTGGCGTGTTCCTGCGTTGCCAGGATCCGAGCAAGATTGGCGACAGGTCGTGTTACGAGGTGAATATCTTCGATCAGCGCAAGGACCCGACCTACGGGACCGGCGGTATCGTCAACTTCTCCGAAGTGAACCCCATGCCCAAGGCCGGCGGCAAGTGGAATACCTTTGAGATCACCGCCAAGGGCCGGCAGATCACCGTGACGCTGAACGGTCAGAAGACCGTCGAACTGCACAACGGCATGTTTGCCGAAGGCCCGTTGGCCCTGCAGCATGGGGCAGGCGTGATCAAGTTTCGCAAAGTTGCGATCAAGCCGCTCTAGGCGAGCTTCGCTGCCCCGCCATTGCGCAGCAAGCGTGCCTGCCGTCCACCAGGGATGGGGAGGCACGCCTTGCCCGCCGGTCAAGCGCCAGCCCCCACGACGCAGCTGCGGGGCTGGCCAGGCGGCACGCCATGCTTCCTCCTCACTTTCGCCAAATCCCGCAAGCATGAGCAGAGCCGGGAGGCGGTGCAAAGGGAGCGGGAGGCCGGAATGGCACGAACCCTGTGGCCCGTCGTCGGCATACTGGTGTTCAACGCGCACCTCGGCATGACCGGTCCGGCGCGGGCCGATCCGTTGATCGCGCTTGAGGCGCGTCTGGCCCAGGCCGTCATGCAAACCGGTGAGGGGCACAAGACCTATCTGCGCGTCGCCCTGAAAGGCTGCGATCCCCCACCGAACCGCGAGCGCGTACCGGTCAACGTCGCCTTGGTGATCGACCGCTCCGGCTCGATGGCGGGCGAGCGTCTTGCCCAGGCGCGCGCGGCCGCCAGCCTCGCCATTGAGCGGCTCGGTCCTGCCGACGTTGCCTCCGTGGTGACGTTCGATCATGCCGCTCAATTGCTGGTCGCAGCGCAACAGGTCGCCGATCGAACCCTTTTTCTCGAGCGCATCGGCCGCATCAGCACGGGCGGTAGCACAGCCATCCACGACGGCGTCCTGCTCGGCGCCGTCGAGGTGCGCAAATTCAAGGACGCGAGCCGGCTGAACCGGCTGGTCCTGCTGTCGGATGGCCAAGCCAACGTCGGTCCGCGGCACCCAAGCGATTTCGCGGCCCTGGGGGCGGCGCTGGTAGCGGAGGGCATTTCGGTCAGCACCATCGGTCTCGGCGCCGGCTACAACGAGGACCTCATGCTCGAGCTCGCCCGCGCCAGTGACGGCAATCACGCGTTCGCGAAGGACCCCACAGATCTCATCACCATCTTCAACAAGGAGTTCGACGACGCGCTCAACACCTGCGCCCAGACCGTCGCCGTCACGATCGAACTTGAACCGGGAGCACGCGTGCTGCGCGCCTTGTCGCGCGAGGGCGTGATCGAGGGGCGAAGCGCAACCTTTCGTTTCAACCAGGTCTATGCCGCCACCGAACACTACGTGCTCGTCGAGCTCGAACTCGACCCAGCGCTGGCAGCGGGCATGGGCGAGCGCGAGCTCGGCGTGGTCAGCGTCGGCTACGCCCCGCCCAACGGCCAAACCCGCCACACGGTCAAGGCCCCGATCCACGTCAGCTTCAGCGCTTCCGAGGAGGCGATCGCCGCAGGCCGCGATGGCAAGGTCGAGGAGGCCGTGCTCGAGCAGATCACGCGCCAGCGGGCGCTCGAGGCCGTCAGGCTCAAGGATGCGGGAAATGCCAACCAAGCGCGGCAGCTGTTGCTCGAGAACGCCAAGGCGCTCGACGCGTTTCTTGCAACCGCGCCGACCTCCTCGGCCGCGCGCCTGATAGAGCTCAACAAGCACTACCAGGCGCTCACCGCACCGGCGGCGGACAAGACGCTGAGCGAGCGCAAGGTTCTGCGCGCGCTTGACCTGCCCGCGGCAGGCAGCGCGACCCGCTATTGAGCCCCTGGATGTGACCGGCTCGGTTTGGCGCGTCGCCTACCGGTTCGAGCCGCGCGCCGGCGCTCGTTCGCTGCCGATTTTTCTTTGCAGGGCGAGGGCCAGGCATTCGGCAGCTACCGGACGGCAGCGGGCAGGTCGGCCCGCCGCAGAGGCAACCTCACTGGCCGGCGCTGACACCCGCCTCGCGGATCAGCTTGGTCCAACGCTCCACGTCGCCTTTGATCAGGACCTCGGTCTCGGCCGGTGACAGGTTGAGCACACGCCCGCCGGTTTTGCCGAACAGCACCGCCACCTCGGGATCCGCGAGCACCTTGGCAAACTTGGTGCGCAGTCGCGCCAAAGCTGGGCCGGGCACCCCCGCGGGGGCGAAGAGACCGAACCAGCTCTCCATATCGAGTGCCGCCACACCCGTCTCCGTCACGCTCGGCACCTCGGGGTGCATGGGCTGGCGGTCCTTGGAGGACACCGCCAGAGCGCGCACACCGCCGGCCTCGACCTGCGCGCGTGCCGTCGAGGAGATAGCGAAAAAGAGGTCGACACGGCCGCCCAATACATCCTGGTAGGCGGCCTGCGCGCCGCGATAGGCGACGTGTGTCAGCTTGATACCCGCCAGCTCTGCCGTAACCGCCATGGCGACGTGCTGACCCGAACCGCGCGCCCCGCCGAGGCGTACGTAATCGCATCGGGGTTGGCGCGGGCGAAAGCCACGAGTTCGCTTAGGTTCTTGTGCGGCAGGTCCTTGCGCGCCACCAGGGTATAGGACCACGTCACGGCCAGGCCGATGGGCACAAAATCCCGCAGCGGGTCATAGGAGAGCTTGTCGTAGAGGCCTGGATTGAGCGCAATATTAGAGAGGGCGCCCAACAGCAGCGTATATCCGTCCGCGGACGCCTTGGCGGCCGCTTCGGTACCGACCAGCGTGCCGGCGCCGGATCGGTTTTCCACCACCAGGGCTTGGCCGAGCCGCGGCGAGAGCCGGTCGGCGAGAATGCGTGCCACCGTGTCAAAGCCACCGCCGGGCGGTTGCGGAACGATGATCTTGATGGTTCGCTCAGGATAGGCTTGTGCCAGGGCCGGCGTGATCCACACCAGCGCCAGCACCGCCATCACAATCACCATTGCGCGCAGAATGGCGCGCCGGGATCGCACGTTCGCCCCCATTTGGGTTGCTGCCCCTTTTGTCCAACCCCGCAAGCGCGTATGACCACTCAAGATCTCGCACACCCTTCTTGCCCTCAAGCCAAGCATGCCACTTTTCAAGCTGCGTATCGAGGCCGCCGACGCCGACGCCGGGCGCTCGGCCGCGGGCCTGCTGGGCGAACTCCTCACCCCGGAGCCGCTGGCCGTCACCCTGTTCGAGGCTCGGCCGCCCCGCTTCACGGTCGAGGCGTACTACGCTGCGCGCCCGCCGCTCGCCTGGCTGGAGCCGATGCTGGCTGGCGTTGCTGGTCTGGATAGACCCGTGCTCGAGGAGGTTCCCGATCTCAACTGGCTGGCCCTGTCCCAAGCAGCCTTGCCTCCGGTCGAGGCGGGCCGCCTGCTGGTGCACGGCAGCCATGATCGGCCGCGTTTCCGCCTGCGGCGCACGGCCATTGAAATCGACGCCGGCGAGGCTTTTGGCACCGGCCACAATCCAACCACCGCCGGCTGTCTCGCCGCGCTCGACATTCTCGCCCGTCGTCGCCGTTTCCGGCGCGTCCTCGACCTCGGGTGTGGCTCGGGCGTGCTCGCCATAGCCGCCGCGCGGCTGTTGCCCGCGGCGGAGGTGTTCGCGGTCGACAATGATCCGATCGCAAGCGAGGTCGCACGCGCCAATGCACGCCTCAACCGGGCGGGACGACGCCTCAAGGTCCTGACCGCAACCGGCTTCGCACACCCCGCGTTGCGCCGGGTACAGCCCTTCGATCTCGTGCTCGCCAACATTTTGCCGGGCCCGCTGCTGCGTTTGGCGCCTCAGATGCACCGCGCCATCGCGCCTGGGGGTATTGCCGTCCTTTCCGGCCTCTTGAACCATCAAGCGCGCGAGGTCGCCATGGCCTACCGCGCCGCCGGCTTCCAGCTTGCACGCTACGAGCGGCGCGCCGGCTGGACCATCTTGACACTCAAACGCCGCTGAACCACGCACCCGCGCTAAAGCACCACCTCGACGAGGTAGGGTCCCGCCGACCGCAGGCCCGCGTTCAATGCCTTGATCAACTGCTCGCAATCGACGGCACGCATGGCCTCCACGCCCATGCCTCGCGCGAGGCCAACCCAATCGAGGTCCGGGCGCCTGAGCGAAAGCATGTCGATGGCACGCGGTCCAGGGTTCCTCACGCCGACGCTTGCCAGCTCACCGCGCAAAATGTTGTAGCTGCCGTTCGCCAGGATCAGCACCGTGACGTCGAGCCCTTCGCGCGCCATGCTCCACAGAGATTGCAGCGTGTACATGGCGCTACCGTCGCCCACCAGCGCAATGACCTTGCGTCGGGGACACGCGATGGCCGCACCGATCGCCACCGGCATGCCATAGCCGATCGAGCCGCCCCGGTTGTTGAGCCAATCATGCGGCGGCGCACCTGCCGTCTCGGGAAAGAACTCACGCCCCGTGCTGACGCTCTCGTCGACGACGATGCCATCTTCCGGCAGCAGCGCGCCAAGGATCGAGGCAATGGCGGCAGGTGTGATGCCTCCTTGCGGCAGGGCCGGGCGACGCGGTGCCGCGAGCCCCGCCGGCGGCAGACCGGTCGCGCCCAGCTCCGCCGCCAAGGCCTCGAGGGCTCCTGCGATATCCTCATCGAGGCCGGCAAGTTTGCTGCAGCGTGCACCCTCCGCCATCAGCAGGCTGGGTTTATCCGGATAGGCGAAAAACGCCACCGGTTCGCGGGCGCCGACCAGCACCAGGTTGCCGGCGGCCCGCAGGACCGCCAGCGCCTTATCGACAACATAGGGAATGCGCGCGACCTGAACGCGGCCGGCGCCACGCTCCAACCTGCTGTTGGCGCCCTCGGTCAGAACCCCGCAGCCGGTTTTGGCCGCGATCTTTCCGGCCCAGAGCAGGCTCTCCTGGCGCAGCGCGGCACCCCCCAACAGCAGCGTGGCCCGCTCGCCGGAGCTCAGCATCGCCGCGGCCGCTCTAACGGCCGCCTCTGAAACTCTGGGCGGCGGGGAGGGGGGTGGCGGCTCGGCGATGCCCTCTGCCGCGTTCCAGGCCGTGTCAGCGGGCAGGATCAAGGTGGCGATCTGACCCGGCACCTGCCGCGCGGCGGCAATGGCCAGCGCACCATCGGCGGCAACCGTGCGCGCGCTCTGCGAGGTCTTCACCCAGTGCGACATGGGTGCGGCGAGCCCCTCGATATCGGAGGTCAGCGGCGCGTCGTGGGCAATGTGGTAGGTGGCGTGCTCGCCCACGATGTTGACAATGCCGGAGTTTGCCTTCTTGGCGTTGTGCAGGTTGGCAAGCCCATTGGCGAGGCCCGGCCCCAAGTGCAACAGGGTCGAGGCGGGCAGGCCCAGCATACGGTAGTAACCATCTGCCGCCCCCGTGACGACACCCTCAAACAGGCCCAGCACGCAGCGCATGCCCGGGACCTTGTCGAGGGCCGCAACGAAGTGCATCTCCGAAGTGCCGGGATTGGTGAAGCAAACGTTGACGCCCCCACCAAGCAAGGTGCGCACCAGACTTTCGGCCCCGTTCATGGTCGCGCCCTTGGCGTTCACTGGCTCCGTCTCCCTATCGCCTTGGGCTGTGCCTGCCCCCTGGCCTTGCGGTGCCAAGGCAAATTGGCCCCGCCCCCGGTCTGGCGGCCATAGCATCGTTCCTTGCCGGCTGAAAGGAAAAGAGCCGCGGCCTTCGCGGAATTGCTTAGACGCCGCTAGCGCGGCGGTTCGAGCCGAGCGAGCTCGCAAACCCTAGAAGGGGCTCAGGCCGAAACTGAAGGCCTGCGTCTTGTCGTAAGGCTGCTTGACGATGGGATAGGCATAGTCCGCCCGCAGCGCACCCAAGGGCGAGTCCCAGGCCAACCCCACGCCCACCGAAGCACGTGGAGCAAAAGCATTGCCGGCCAGTCCGGGCAACGAGGCGGCGGTCTTGTTGACGCCCCACAGGGAGCCCGCGTCGGCGAACACGGCCCCGCGCAGCCCGAAATCCTGCGGCACGCCCGGCAGCTGGAACAAGAGCTCAGCGCTCGTTGCAACATACATGCGCCCGCCCAACGCATCGTGATTGGGGCTCAGCGTATCGCGTGGTCCGAAGCCGGAGAAGGCAAAGCCGCGCACGGTTTCGCTGCCCCGGTAGAAGAGATCGAGGAGGCGGACATCCTGCCCGCCCCAGCCGCTGATCACGCCGCCCGTGGTGCGGCCGGCGGCCGTGACCGTATCGGACACGGGATAATAGCCGCGCGCCTCACCCACCGAGCGCAGATAGCGCACATCCCCGCCGACGCCGGCGAGATCCTGGGAAAGTGTGTAGTAGACCCCCTCGGTCGGCCGCCTCTTGTTGTTGCGCGTGTCGTAGGTCAGCCCATACCCCACCGATGAGGTGTCATAGGTGTTGGAGGAGACATTGGGGAAACCCGGCACCGCCTCCTTGATGGCGGCCGAGGCATTCGCGCCGACGTCATAGATCGTGTTGCGCGAAAAGGTATAGTTGACGCTGCCCGACCACTCGTCGGTGATCTGATAGCCAAGGCGCAGATCGCCACCGACCCTCTGGCTCTTGAATGAGGATTGGGTGGTGTAGTCGGTGTCCCTGTAGAAGATGTCAAATCCACCCGCGAAGTTGCTGCCCAGCAGGCGCGGTTCGGTGAAGCCGACTTCGGCCTGCAGCCGCATGGCGCTGCCGGTCAGCTTCACGCGCAGCGCCTGACCGTTACCGAACAGATTGCGCTCGGTCACCGCGATGTCGCCGACAATGCCTTCCGAGGTCGAGTAGCCTGCGCCAAAGGCAAGATTGCGCGTATCATCCTCGACGACTTCCACGGTGATGACGACGCGATCGAGACTCGAGCCGGTCTTTTTCTTGATCGCTACCTTCTTGAAAAAGCCCAACGCCTGCACGCGCTTGCGCGCACGTTCGAGGATGAACGCATTGACGACGTCGCCCTCGGCAAAGCGCAGCTCGCGGCGGATCACAAAATCCTTGGTTTGTGTGTTACCGGCGACCTCGATGCGCTCGACGAAGATCGGGGTTCCCTCCTTCACCTCGATGGCCATGGTGATGGTATGGGTTGCATCGTCGCGCTTCGGCACCACGCGTACGTTGGCCGAGGCATGCCCTTGATCACTGAGCATGAGCGTCATGCGCTCGACGGACTTTTCCACCTGCTCCGCATTGTAGGTGGCGCCGGGCTTCATGCTGACGCTGGATTGCAGCGAGGCCGGATCCACTTTGGCGATGCTCGATTGAATCGTGGTCGCTCCGAAGGCGTAGCGCTCGCCCTCCTCGATCGTAAAGGTGATGGCATAGCCGGTGCCCTGCTCGTTCTTGACGGCCTCGGCTGCCGTCACGCGCGCGTCCGGAAAGCCGTTCTTGTGATAGAACTGACGCAGCAGATCCTGATCCTGCTTGATGCGTTGGGGATCGTAGAAGGCCGCCGTTTTCAGGATGTCGAACCAGCCCGATTGACTGGTGGTAATGACGTCGCGCAGCTGGCGCTCGGTAAAGCTGCGATTGCCGGCGAAGACGATCGTATCGACCTTGGTGACGTCGGCTTCTTTGATGGCGAACACGAGCTCGACCTGTCCGTCCGGACGCGACGTCGGCTTTGCTTCGACCTCGGTCGCGAGCCGTCCTTGGCTGCGGTAGAAATCGCGAATCTTCAAGGCATCGGCGTGCGCCTTGGCGGCGGTGTAGCGTGCCCGCGCCTTGAGGGCGATCAGCGGTTCGAGCCTGGCCTTGTCGGCATTGGCATTGCCCTGAAAGGCAATGCTGGCGATCACCGGATTTTCCTTGACCGAGATGATGAGCTTGCTGCCCTTGCGGTCGATGCGCACGTCGGCGAACTGCCCAGTGGCAAAGAGCGCCTTCAGCGCCTCATCGATCTGGGCCGGGGTGACGGTGCCGCCCGGGCCAAGGCGCAGATGGCTGCGGATCGAGGCCTGGTCGACGCTGCGGTTGCCCACGACCTCAACGGCGCTGATGGGATTGGCCGCAAATGCCGTGCCGACCGCCAAATAGACGGCGGCAAACACCCACAACAGCGGGCTCTTGCAGGCTCGGCAGTGCACGCCACTCACGTCCCTTGCGTGTCCCGAATGAGGGTTTGCGGCCCTCGCCCGAGGCTACTCGTAAGAGTTTGATGTAGATTGCAATCTGGGCGGCATTGGGCACGCCGCGAGGCGTTTCGTGGGCGCGGGGGTCATCTCCCCGCCGCCTCGCGCCTGCCGACCGGCCTCCGCTCCCCTTGCGCGAGGCCCTTTTCTGGCGCTCCGGGCCAACGGCTCAGGGCTTCAGGCTTGAGCGCGCCCCGGCACGCGACGCGCCGGCCCGGCAGGCCCCCTTGCCCGCCCGCGGCGGGCAAAGCCCCAAGCCTGCAGCCGCGGCGGGCTCAGGCCGGCGGCGCCACGGACAGGCCGCGCACCTTGTGCTTTTCAATCAGGCGGGCGACCAAGCCCGAAGCCTTCGCTGCGGCCACGAAATTGCGCAGGTACTCCGCCGCGGCGGTGTTGCGACGCGCCGTTCCGACCGCTTGCTGCACGGCCGTGAACTGGCCATCGAGGATGCGCGCCCCCGGGAGCTTTTCCACGTCCGACAACAGGCGCGGGCGCAGTCCTGCCAGGGCATCAAGCTTTTCGGCTACGAACTGCTCGTAGGCGCTGTCGAGCGTGCCCGATTTCACCAGTTGGGCCTGCTTGATGTTGCGATCGAGCCAGAGGCCGTAGGCGCTGCGCCCCGTTACGGCGATGCGTACCCCAGGCCGGTCGACATCGGCGATCGACTTGAGCGTCGAGCCCGCCGGTACCAGATAGGTCGCCTCGATCTCCACGTAGGCCGGCGTAAAGCTGATTTTCTCGGCGCGCTGCGGCTCGGCACCAATCAAACCGATATCCCAGGCCCCCGTATCTGCCATGTCGGCCAGGTCACCTGGCGTCTTGTAGGTCACAAAGCGCACCGGCACGCCGAGGCGCCTGCCGATTTCGCTGGCCATGTCGGGCGCCACACCCACGGGATCGCCGGCGTCGGTCTTGCCCGTGACGAGCAGGAAATTCGACAGGTTGATGCCGGCGCGCAAAACGCCCGTCGGCGCCAGCTCGGCTTTGACTTGTTGCGACATTAAGCGCTTCCTCCTGCTTGGCCGGGACTGATTGGGACGAGGCCATCTTGGGCATGAGCGCAATGAGACCAGCTGCGATTAGGCCAATCCACCTATCATGACACGACCTCGCCACGCCTGAGCCGGCACTTTAGCCGCTGGCGGTCGGCAAAGGCCAGCGGCTCGGCGAACCGCTGTCACACCCCAGCGCGCGCGGCAGCCCGCGCTCGGCCAGGCCGGCGCCCGCAAAGGCAATGGGGAACCCTTAAAGGGGCGGCGCCGTCTCGCCACGCTCCAACGCCAGTTCCGCTTCAAGGTTCGCCACGTCGCGGTTGATGGAGGCCACCGCCAGCGTTCGCCCGTTCAGCCGATAACGCAGCAGGCAATCCTTGGCACTGATGTCTCCCGTCACGGCGATTTCGTCCCAACGCGCCGCGTGCCCGACATAATTGATCGAGACGTCGTAGTGCTGGCTCCAGAAGAACGGCACGGCCGTGAATTTTTGCTGCAACCCCAGCATATTGCGGGCGGCCGTCTGTCCCTGGCGTTGCGCCACCACCCAATGCTCAACGCGCAGGCTGTCGCCGCCCCGGGGGTCGGGCCAGCGGGCGATGTCGCCAGCGGCAAAGACCGCCGGCGCGCTGGTCTCAAGATAGGAGTTGACGATCACGCCACGGTCGACGGCGAGGCCCGCCTGCTGCGCCAGCTCGAGGCGCGGTCGCACGCCGGTCCCGAGAACGACGAGATCGGCCGCCAGCCTGGTGCCGTCCTTGAGTTCGACGTGCTTATCTGCAATGGCTGTGGCGACCTGCTCAAGATGGAAGCTAACGCCGTGGTCCTGATGCAGGGATTGCACCAAGGCCCCGAGTTGCGGCCCAAGCAGGCGCTGCATCGGCCGCGCCTCCGGTGCCACGACATTGACGTCGAGGCCACGGGCGCGCAAGGCCGCCGCAACCTCGAGGCCGATAAAGCTGGCCCCCAAGATCACCGCGCGCTTGGCGGCCTGAGCCGCGGCGATGAGGTTTTCGCAATCCGTGAGCGAGCGCAACAGGTAGACGTGCGGCGCCTGGACGCCGGCGATCGGCGGGCGCACGGGCTCGGCACCCGTTGCCAACAGCAAGCGGTCGTAAGGGACGCGTGTGCCGCCCGCCAGCACCACCTCCTGTGCGCTTAGGTCGACGGCGGACACATCCGCGTTAAGCTGCAGATGAATGCCCTGCTCGGCGTAATAGCGATCGGGGCGTAGGGGTAGCCAAGCCTGCGGTGCGTGACCGGCGAGATAATCCTTGGACAGGTTGGGCCGGTCCACGGGCGGGGCCGCCTCGGCGCTCAAAAGGCTAATCGCACCCTGGTATTTGAGCCGGCGCAGCATGTCCGCGGCGGCAAACCCCGCCGCACCACCACCGACAATGACCATGCGTTGCGGCGAGGTCGCGGGTTCGGGCGCAGCATCCGACCCTGGCTGCGGTGCCTTCTTGGCGCGCACAAACAGGCGGCCATCGCGTTCTTCCACCGCCCAGCACGCCAGCGGCGTAAACGCCGGAGCACCGAGCGCCTCCCCAGTGCTAAGACTGAAGCAGGCGTGATGCCAGGGGCAGCGCACCGTATCGCCGACCATCAGCCCGTCGGCCAGGGAAGCCCCATAATGCGAACAGGTGGCATCGACGGCAAAGACCTCCTTGCCACGGCGCGCCAGGAGAACGGCGTTGTCGCCAACGCGCCCCGCAAGCATGCGCCCGTCGCCGAGCGCCGCACTGGCGATGCCCTCAGTTAAGTCCGGACCGGTCGGCTGCCCCTGCTCTGATGCCATGCTGACCTCCTTTTTTAGCGCGCGCGCCACCCGCTCGCCCCTCGCCAGGGAGAGATGCGCCAGGAGCGCAAAGGTTCCGAGCCCGCCCGGCCCGCGGGAACTAAATTGGCGCATTACTCATCCAATGCGCACAAATCCAAAACACGCGAGCCGCTCGAGGAGACCGCATGAACACGCTGGCAAGAGTAGAGACCGAAGGGCTGGGCCGTGCCATGGCGCCCCTGAGCACGGCCAGCAGCGCAGCGGCAGACCGCCCGACCCGCGCGGAGGCCGAGCAGGCCGTGCGGACGCTCATTCGCTGGGCCGGCGACGACCCCACGCGCGAGGGGCTGATCGAGACACCGGCGCGGGTGGTGCGCGCCTATCAGCAGTGGTTCGCCGGCTATTATCAAGACCCCGCCGAACATCTGCGCCGCACGTTCGAGGAGGTCGCCGGCTACGACGAAATGGTGGTGATGCGTGACATCTTTTTTCAGTCGCATTGCGAACACCACATGGCGCCCATCAGCGGTCGCGCGCACATTGGCTACCTGCCGCGCAACAAGGTCGTCGGCATATCCAAGCTGGTGCGGCTCGTGCAGGTCTTCGCCGGGCGCTTGCAGACCCAGGAGAAAATGACGGCGCAGATTGCCGACGCGCTGCATGGCGTCCTGGCGCCGCAAGGCGTAGCAGTCGTGGTCGAGGGCAAGCACGGTTGCATGACAAGCCGGGGCGTGCAGCAGCAAGGCGCCACGATGCTCACGAGCCGCATGCTCGGCGTCTTTCGCGACCGGCCGGAAACGCGCCAGGAATTCCTCGCCGCAATCGACCTCGACCGGGCCGGCCGGCCGGCGCGCCACGGGATTTAGTAGACGGCAACGACATCATCGCGCCCTAGTCGCTCCGCAAGTCATGGGAATCGGCCGCAGGCGGCCCCCTCTTGCCCGTGCAATAATTGAGCCATGACGGCGTTCGATTCGGTTCTCGACTGGTTAGGCCGCAAGCTGGGCGAACGGCTGCGCCGCGAGGTGCCGGGGCAGGTCCCCTTCGTGCCCTCAGACCCCGTGGCGCTGCGGCGCGTGCTGCGGCCGGCCGACGTGCTCTTGATCGCCGGCGGCAGCAAGCTGTCGACGGCCATCAAATATTTGACCCAATCCACCTGGTCACACGCCGCCATCTATATCGGCGACTGGTTCGAGCTGCCGAGCGACGGCGGCGAGCCGCACGTCCTGATTGAGGTCAATCTGGGCGAGGGCTGCGTTTCGGCGCCCCTTTCCAAGTACGACCGCTTTCACACGCGCATCTGCCGCCCCATCGGCCTCACCGACGCCGACCGGGAGGAGGTGCTGAGCTACATGGTGTCGCGGCTGGGGACCCAGTACGACATGCGCAACATCATCGACCTTTTGCGCTATCTCCTGCCCGAACCGCCGGTCCCCGCCCGCTGGCGCCGCCGCATGATCGCGCTCGGCTCGGGCGAGCCGACGCGGGCAATTTGCTCGACGCTGATCGCGGAGGCCTTCGGCCGGGTGCGCTATCCGATCCTGCCGCGCGTGGAGCGCCGCGAAAGCGCCAAGCGCGGAGTGACGCGCTTTCAGCGCAGCGAGATCCTGCATATCCGCCACCACAGCCTCTTTGCTCCGGCGGACTTCGATCTGTCCCCTTACTTCAAGATCGTCAAACCGACGATCGAGGAAGGCTTCAATTATAAGGGGCTGACCTGGGCAGAGGACGAGGCATCGGCCCGCCCACCCGCCAAACGCCAGGCACACTGACCGCTCCGTTGAGGCCGCGCTCAAGATGCCGGTCTCGAGGCGCTGGGGTGAGGGCGGTTTTTAGGCGGGACTCGACTTGAGCTTGAGCACAATCGAAATGATGACGGTCGTCGGTTTGGCCGACTCGCTGTCCGGCGCTTGTTGCATTTCCTTTTTTGCGGCCTGCAGCACAATGGGTGATTTTTCGCCGATCAAAGGCGCGATCTGGTTTGCGGCGGTCCCCGCATCCACCGTGAAGGATTGCTGCAACAAGCCCGGTTGAATTTCCGTGGCGGCCGGTGCTTTCACCGTCCACATCAGGACACCTTTGTCGAAGGGCCGTTCGTCGCCGGCGCTTTGCAAGGTCCCGGTATAGGTTTCCTCCGCGCCGCGCGCCGCCAGCTTGAAGGTACACAGCATGTCGCGGGCCTGCCCGATACCGGCTTCGGTGTCGGGGGAGCCGCTCTGTTCGGCCAGGCTGCAGGTGAGATTGCCGATTTCGGCGAGTTCCTGGGCCGAAGCGGATAGTGGGGCCCAGAGCAGGGCGAACAGACCGAGCAATGGCGCGCCGCGCATGTAGCATGACTCCTCTAGCTAATGCGACAACGCCCGGCGCAGCCAGAGGTTCAAGGGAGAGCGCATGGCTTCCCGGAAAATTGATCAGTGATCTCTCAAAAGCGGCGCTCAAGCGGCGCCGCGCCGCCTTTATCCAAGCTTGCTGGAGGCAACCGACTGGACGCTGCGGCTGTCGGCGCCAAAGGCATACCCGGCGCCACGCACGGTGCGTACGGGATCTCCTTCCCCATATTGCATCAGCGCCTTGCGCAGACGGCCCACGTGCACGTCAACCGTGCGCCCATCGATAAAGGCATCGCGTCCCCAGACGCCATCGAGAAGTTGCTGACGCGACAGAACCCGCCCGGCGTTCTCCATGAAATAGGCGAGCAGTTTGTACTCGGTCGGACCGAGGCGCACTTCGCGCCCGCCGCGGGTCACGCGATGTGCCAGCCGATCGAGCATGATGTCGCCGCCCTGCAAGGCGTCGGCGACGCGGTTGGGCGAAGCGCGCCGCAACAGGGCTTTGACGCGCGCGAGCAGCTCCGGCAGCGAGAACGGCTTGACGACGTAGTCATCGGCGCCGATGCCGAGGCCGCGAATGCGGTCATCCTCCTCGCCGCGAGCGGTCAGCATCAGGATCGGCACGCTGCGCGTATCCTCGCGCCGGCGCAGGCGGCGGCATAGCTCGATGCCGGACAACCCGGGCAGCATCCAATCGACGATGGCCAGGTCGAAGTGATCCTCCGCGACCTGGAGCTCGGCCTCCTCGCCGCTGCCAACGACGGTGGAGAGGTAGCCCTCCGCCTCGAGGTTGTAGCGGAGGAGTTCGGCAATGGCGGCGTCGTCCTCGACCACGAGGACACGGGGAGACATATCGATGCCACCCGGCATCAGCCGCTACTCCTTGCGAATAAGGGTTGAACTCGTGTCATCACCCTTGGGCCGATCGTCCGTCAGCGTTGTTCCATGCACGAGGTAGTAGACGTTCTCGGCTATGTTGGTCGTATGGTCGCCGACGCGCTCGATGTTCTTGGCCCCGAACAACAGGTGCGTACAAAGGCCGATATTGCGCGGGTCTTCCATCATATAGGTGAGGAGCTCGCGAAAGATCGAATTGTACATGGCATCGATGCGCTCGTCCTGGCGCCATACACCCAGCGCCTTGTCGGCGTCGAGTTCGGCATAGGCGTCGAGCACGTCTTTCAACTGGCGTAGCGCGAGCTCCACCATGTGCTTGAGCCCCGTCATCAGTGGCTTTGGATGGCTCTCGCCCGAGACGGCGAGCGCACGCTTGGCGATGTTCTTGGCGAGATCGCCGATGCGTTCCAGATCGCCGGCAATCTTCAACACCGTCATGATATGCCGCAAATCATTGGCCATCGGCTGCCGGCGCGCGATCATATGGATCGTCTGCTCTTGCAGCTCCCGTTCGAGCTGATCGACGGCACGATCGCTCGCCACGGTATTTTCTGCCAATTTCGGATCGCGCCGTTCGAGGGCATCGAAGGCATGCGCCAGCAGCCGTTCGGCGAGGCCGCCCATTTGCGCGACCTTCTTGTCGAGCAGCTGCAGTTCCTGGTCGAATGACTTGACGGTGTGCTCGTTCATTTGCAGTCCTTCCGCACCACCGGTGCGCCTTAGCCGAAGCGCCCCGTGATGTAGTCCTGAGTGCGCGAATCGTTGGGTTTGGTGAAGATCTTCTGCGTGTCGCCGAATTCGATCAACTCGCCCAGATACATAAAGGCGGTGAACTCAGAAACGCGGGCGGCCTGCTGCATGTTATGCGTCACGATAATAATGGTGTAGTCGAGCTTGAGCTCCTCGATCAATTCCTCGATCTTTGCCGTCGAGATCGGATCAAGCGCCGAACAAGGCTCATCGAGCAGGATCACCTCCGGCCGCACGGCAACCGTGCGCGCGATGCACAAGCGCTGCTGCTGGCCGCCGGAGAGGCTCAAGCCGTTCGCCTGCAATTTGTCCTTGACCTCGTTCCAGAGGCCCGCGCGTCTCAACGACTCCTCGACGCGGCCATCAAGCTCGGATTTCGACAGGCGTTCGTAGAGACGGATGCCGAAGGCGATGTTGTCGTAGATCGTCATCGGAAACGGTGTCGGCTTCTGAAACACCATACCGATGCGGGCGCGCAGGAGGTTCAGGTCGTGCTTGGGCGACAAGATGTTGGCCCCGTCGAACAGCACTTCGCCTTCGGCGCGCTGGTTGGGGTAAAGATCGTACATCCTGTTCAAGACGCGCAGCAATGTTGACTTGCCGCATCCGGACGGGCCAATAAAGGCCGTTACCTTGCGATCGTAGAGGGGCAGGCTGATCGCTTTCAGAGCACGGCTATCGCCGTAGTAGAAATCGAGCTTGCGTATGGCGATCCGCTCGCTCAGCTGGGCCTTGTCCGCGGCTACACGATCAACCTGAGGTGCACTAACCATGGCAATGTTCATGACTGCCTTCTCGATCCTGTTACCACACGCGCAGCGATGCTGAGCGTCAATACCGCAAGCGTGATGATCAAGGCCCCCGTCCATGCCAGCTTTTGCCAGTCCGCATAAGGACTTAGCGCAAACTGGAAGATGACGGCCGGCAGGCTCGCCATGGGCGCATTGAGATTGCTGCTCCAGAACTGGTTATTCAGCGCGGTGAACAGCAGCGGGGCCGTTTCACCGCTGATGCGCGCGATCGCCAACAGGACACCGGTGACGATGCCGGCCTTGGCGGCGCGGTAGGCCACATGGCGGATGACGTAGGCGCGCGGCATGCCGAGCGCGGCGGCGGCCTCGCGCAGCGCGTTGGGCACCAGCAGCAGCATGTCTTCGGTGGTACGGATCACCACGGGCACGACGATCACCGCCAGGGCCAGTGCACCCGCAAAGGCCGAGAAATGGCCCATCGGTGCCACCACCACCTCATAAATAAAGAGGCCGACGATGATGGAGGGCGCGCTGAGCAGGATATCGTTGATGAACCGCACGATCGTGGTCGTGCGCGCGTAGCGGCCGTATTCAGCCATGTAGGTGCCGGCCAGGATGCCGACCGGCGTGCCGATCGCCACGGCGAGCCCCGTCATGATCAAGCTGCCGAAGATCGGATTGAGGAGGCCGCCATCGGCACCGGGTGGCGGCGTCATTTCGGTGAACACCTGGAGCGACAAGCCGTTCACGCCTTGCCACAGCAGAGCCCCCAAGATCAGCACCAACCACCCCAAGCCTATCAGGGTGGCGACCAAGGAGAGGCTCATGGCAATGGCGTTGCGGCGGCGGCGGCGAGCATAGAGAGCGGTGCGCATGGCGTTCAGGCTCCGAGCCGGCGCTCGACCCGCAGCAGCAGGTAGCGCGCGAGCGCAAGCACAACCAGGGTGATGGCAAACAGGATCAGGCCGAGGGCGATCAGCGAAGAGGTATAAAGATCACCGACGGCTTCGGTAAATTCGTTGGCGATGGTGGCTGATATGGTGGTGCCGGGCGCCAGGATCGACGGGGCGATCTTGTGCGCGTTGCCGATCACAAAGGTAACGGCCATGGTCTCACCAAGGGCGCGCCCCAGACCCAGCATGACGCCGCCGATCACGCCCACGCGCGCATAGGGCAGTACCACGCTGCGGAATACTTCCCAGGTGGTGCAGCCGAGCCCGTAGGCCGATTCCTTCAGGACCGCCGGCACCGCCTCGAACACATCGCGCGAAATCGAGGTGATGAAGGGCAAGACCATGATCGCCAAAATGAGCCCGGCCGTGAGCGTGCCGATGCCGTAGGGCGGTCCGGCAAACAACGACGACAGGACCGGCACCTCGCCAAAGGTATCAATCAACAGTGGCTGCACGTGCACCTGCAGGAAGGGCGCGAACACGAACAAGCCCCAGATGCCGTAGATGATGCTCGGGATGCCGGCCAGCAGCTCGACGGCAATGCCGATCGGCCGCCGCAGCCAGAGCGGACACAACTCGGTCAGAAACATCGCCACCAGCAAGCCGATCGGCACGGCGATCGCCATGGCGATGAGGGAGGTGACGACCGTGCCATAGATGGGTGCCAGCGCGCCGAACCGCTCGGTAACCGGATTCCAGCGTTGGCTGACAAGAAATTCGAAGCCGAAGGTGCGCAACGCCGGCAGCGAGCCGATGATCAGGGCGACAATAATGCAGCCGAGCAGGGCGAGCACGCCCAGCGCCGTGGCGTGGGTCAGATACTGAAAGGTCTTATCGGCGAGACGCATCCGCACCAAGACCTGGGCGCGCGACGGCATCATCACCTCAGCCGATTCCTGTCGCAGAGCTACGTCGGCCACCCTCGCCTCCCGTCAACCCGGCGCGGCCGCCGCCGCACCCAAGGTCCCACACCGCCGCCCAATAGGGAAGAGGCGCCTGGCGGCGCCTCTTCGTACGCGTGTTTCTGCTATTTGTTGGCAACGAACAACGGCTTGCCGCCATCATCCTTGATCTCGGCTGACCACATCTTCTGCACGTCAGCCACCACCTTATCAGGCATCGGCACATAATCGAGTTCGTCCGCCATCTTGTCCCCTTTGGCGTAGGACCAGGCGAAGAACTTGAGCGCCTCCGTCGCCGCCGCCGAATCCTGCGGCTTCTTGTAGATCAGGATCCAGGTGGCTGCCGTCATCGGCCAAGAGTTGGCGCCGGGCTGGTTGGCGAGAATGACGCCATAGCCGGGCTTGGAGCCCCAGTCGGCGTTGGCGGCGGCGGCCTGGAAGCTCTCCGAGCTCGGGGTCACGACCTTGCCGTCCTTGTTGATCATCTTGGCGTAGGTGAGCTTGTTCTGCTTGGCGTAGGCGTACTCGACATAGCCAATCGAACCCTTGGTCTGGGCGACGTTGTTGGCCACGCCTTCGTTGCCCTTTGCGCCGAGACCGCCCGGCCACTCGACGGCGGTATTGGTGCCGACCTTGGCCTTCCAGTCGGGGCTCACCTCGGACAAATAGTACGTGAAATTATAGGTCGTGCCGGAGCCATCCGAGCGATGCACGATGGCGATCGCTTGGTTCGGCAGCTTGACGCCCGCGTTGAGCTTCTGGATGGCCGCATCGTTCCAGGTTTTCACCTCGCCGAGGAAGATTTTGGCGAGCGTTTGGCCGTCCAGCACAAGATCGCCCGGCTTTAAGCCCTCGACGTTCACAACCGGAACAATGCCGCCCATTACCATGGGAAACTGGGCGAGGCCGCTGTCATCCAAATCCTTGCCGGACAAGGGCGCATCCGTGGCCCCAAAGGTCACCGTCTTGGCCTTGATCTGTTTGATGCCGCCGCCCGAGCCAAGCGACTGGTAGTTGAGGCCGGTCCCGGTCTCTTTTTTGTAGGCGTCGGCCCACTTTGTGTAGACGGGATAGGGGAAACTCGCGCCGGCGCCGGCGATGTCGGCAGCGCACGCAAGCGTGCTGCCAAACGCCAGCGTCGCCGTCAGGACGGCCGCGCCGGCGAGACCTGAAATGCTCTTCCGCATCCGTTATCCTCACCTGCTCTGTGCGGGTTGGGTCGGGGCGGGATGCCCCGGCCGGTGATTGCGGGGGCGTTTAAGCGCAGTTATGTAAAGCCTATGTGACAGTCGCCAGCAGCCGCCCCGCGACAAGGCGCCGGAGCCTCCACGCCGCCGGGGGACTAGGCCCAGGCGGGCCCGGCACGGGGCCCGATGCACGCGCCCTCTGAGAGCTGTTCAAAAACCTGGCCGGAAACCTGGCCCGAGGCGCGGGTCTAGTTGCTTGAGATTTGGGGCTAGAATTGGCCACGCAGGGCGCTGGTGATGAGGGCACTCATTACCGTCAGGCCGACGAAAAGGCTGGCAAAGCCAAAAATGGTTAAGCAGGACCGGATCGCGCGCATGGGGAGAGCCTCTAAATATAGGCCAAAACCTTAATGTGCCTGATAACGCACAGCGCAAGGAGATCATCCCGCCCGACCAAAATGCTGCTGTGGAAAAACCTGCCCCTGTCCCGCAGCGCGGCGCCAAATGGCGGGCTGTCCGCCGCCGTTAACCCCGCCTGCGCGGGACCTCCCCCGTGTCTTCGCGGCCCGGCCCGGCCTGTCCGCCGGCGTCCTCGACGGCATCCTCACGCAACCCGTCTCGGCCCACACCCCGATGCCGCTTGCGCGCCGTGCGGCGGCGTTGCGGTCGCTTGGCTCCGGCGGCCGCATCGATCTCATCTTTGCTGACGACGGGGGCCTGGCGACTCTCGGGCCGGCCGGGCGCCTCCGTGCCCGTCGACTGGTTGGAGGCCGGCGGGTCGCTGGCCGGGAAGGTCATGTCCAGCGATTTGTCGACCTTCTTCTGCTTGCCTTCGCGCATGGGCTTAACCAATCCTTGATCGGCTTGGCTTGATGGCGACGCCCGCGCCGCACCATCGGGGGTGCCGAGCTCTAAAAGCGAAACGGCACAGTGACGACCCCGGTTCCGGCCCTGCGGGGCAATTTCCAGGGTTGGGAAACGGCCGCGGCCGCGCTTGCCCCGTCCACGCGTCGAAACGCGATTTTTTTCCATGCGAGCGCCATGGCCTGCCCCCTGTTTTCACGCGGCGTGGCGGGGCACAGCAAGCTGCGATCGCGCCGCGGCCGCGGGCGCCCGCGCGCGAGGGTTTGCCTAGGATTTGCGCTTAGGTGCGCGGCGCCGTGCCGGCGGCGGGTCGTTGGCGGGCTGCATGCGTACGCTGTCGCGCAGCATCTCTTTAAGCGTTGTGGGTCGACGGTGCTTTTTGAGCAGGTCGCGAAAGGCCTCCTCGGCAAGCTCCTGAACCGATTTCAGGCTGTCGAGCGAAAGTTGCTTGAGCGCGTGCCAAGTCTCTGCGTCGAATTCGATCCGCCGGCGCACGGAGCCTGGCGGTCGCCCCGCCATCACGCCTTGGCCTTGCGTTTTGTTGGCGTCGAGGCCTGCGTCGCGGCCCGCTTGGCGGGAGCTGGTTTGGCCTTGCGCTTGCCGGCTTGATCACCTTCGACGCTGCGCCGCAAGGCATCCATCAGATTGACGACATTGGCCGTGCGCGCCGGCGCCTTCTCAACCTTGGTCGGCAGGCCCGCCTGCTTGGAGCGGATCAGCTCGATCATGGCGTTCTCGTAACGGTCTTCGAACTTCTCCGGCTCGAATTTGCCGGTCATGCGGTCGATAATTTCTTCGGCAAGGCCCACCATCTGGTCGGGCAACTTCAAATCTGGAATCTCCTCGAACACGGATTCTTCGCCGCGAATTTCGTAAGGATAGAGGAGCGTGGTTCCCATCAGGCCTTTGCCAAAAGGCTCCAACATCATGATGCGCTCGCGTCGCGCCATCACCACGCGTGCGATGCCCACCATCTTTTTCTTTTTCATGGCATCGCGAATGACCGCAAATGCCTCTTGCCCAACCTGATCCTCCGGCGCCAGGTAATAAGGCGTATCGCGGTAGCGATCATCGATGGCGCTTTTCGGCACGAACCGCTCGATATCAACGGTGCGGGTACTCTCGATGGCAATGCCGGCAAGCTCCTCGTCCTCGACGATCACATACTGATCCTTGCCGATGGCGTAGCCTTTCACCTGGTCGTCGCTTTCCACGACGTCCCCGGTCTCACTATCGACCATCTGGCGCTTGAGACGATGGCCGGTCGCGCGATTCAAGGTGTTGAAGCGCACCTTTTCGGATGAAGAAGTGGCGGGATAGATGGCGATTGCAGCAGAGACAAGGGAGAGCTTGAGGTAGCCCTTCCAATTGGACCGGGGTGCCATGTCTAGTCCTATTACGCAGGAACTCCACTACATATTGTAGCCAGCGCGCGCACGGTCAACAGCGAACTTGGCAAGCCGTAAAGAGTTGTAGCAGCGCCATGGCGCGTTGCGGCCTCAGCCCTGTTGCCGATCACCCCGCAAGGGGGAGCCGCGTTAAGCCTGCCAGGCGACCGTGGCTTGAACGCCAGCACGGCGCGGCCCAGGCTGGCGGCCCATCAACGCGAGGAGCTCCCATGCTGCGCCCGCTGGTGTGTCGGATTGGCTTGGCAGTGGTCTTGTCCGCAGCCGGCAGCGCAAGCGCGCTCGCCTGGTGGGACCGCTGCCATTGTCAACCCGCTGCCTTCTACCCGGTGCCGCCGGCCTACGTTTACGATCACGGCGCGGGGCCAAACTGGAGGGCGAGCGGCTGGAGTTACCCGCCCGTGGGTGTCTACTGCCCCATCACGATTGCCCCGCTTGCCTACCCGGCTCCCTACCGGGTCGATTTCCCGGTTGCACCCCCGCCGCGCCTGCCGGTGCGCGGCAGTGTGCAACCACTCAAGTAGGCCGCGCACCTAAGCGCACGAGCCGGGCGCGCCGCCGCCAGCGCGTCTCCCTATGCAGCGCCGCTCGACTACGCCAAAGCGGCAAGGGCTCAAAACAACCAGCTATTGCGGCCGTTGCCGCCGACGCGCGGGGGGCGCGCGTCATTGGCCCCGCGCACTTGAGCGGGGCAAATCCGGGCGGCACGAGCCGGATGGCCATCTTGCCTGCCGAGCGACCCGCGCAAAGAGCGCGCGCGACATAGTTTTGACGGGCTTTGCCGCAAGGCTACACTCGCCTTTGACGTGGCGCCGCGGGCGCGACGTCAGGGCGGTCGCGCAGCTTCGGCGGCGTGCGCGCGCCGGCCTGGAGGTTGAGGACCACTAGGGTGAGGGCAGATCGAGGTGAGGACGAAGAGAGCGGCGGCCTGCGGCATGGAAGATGCGACGGCCAAATCCCGACCACCCGCCCGGCGATCGGATTGGCGCTCGGGCACCCGGGCCGGCCGCGGCAGGCGAACGCGACACTTCGGGGAGGGCGGCCGCTGGCGCAGGGTCTTGCTCCATGCCGGCGTCGGCATCCTCCTGGCTCCCGCCTTGGCGTGGGCGGGTGACCCCAAGCGCGGCGAACCGATGTACCAACGCTACTGCTCGGGGTGCCATGGGGTCGATGGCCGCGGCGGCGGCAAAAATTTCATGCCCCACGTCGGCCCACTCAACCGAAAGGGCCACACCGAGCTCCTCGATGATGACTATGTGGCGAGCATCATCACCGAGGGTGGTCCCGCCTACGGCAAGAGCGGCTACATGCCCTCCTTCAAGGGCACGCTTTCGCCCGATGACATTGCCGATGTGATCGCCTACGTGCGCACCCTTTCGCGCTACTAATCTTGCTTCGCAGCGCTGCCGCAAGGAGGTAAGCTAGGTCTGTGCAGGTTGGTGAAAACTTAAAGTACGCAGCCAAATCTTGGGGGAAATCGCGGGAATATTGATAACCACACACTAAGGAGGAAAGCCGTGAAAGTCTTCCTGCCCATCATACTGACTGCCGTCGCAACGGTTTGCCTGGCGCCTGAAGCCATGGCCCAGAAAGCGGTGAGCGGCGACTGGGTGAAACGGGAACCGGTCAAGCCCGATCCGAGCAAGGTCAAAGTCCCTCCTGGTTACAAGGTGAGCGTGTTCAAGGCCGGGCTGGATACGCCCTCCTCCGCAACCCTGGACAAAGACGGCAACTTATGGGTGGCGATCTCGGGCCTTCTTCTCGGCAGCGCCGAGCCCGACAAGTTCGAGCCCGCGCACGTCAAAATTTTCGACAAGGACGGCAAGCTGCTGCGTGAGGTCGGCAAGGGCACCTTCAAGACCGTAATGAACGAGATTGGCTACTGTGCAGAGAACGGCAAGACCTACATTCCCGAATACGGCGAAAAGATTTGGGAGATGGACAATGTCAACGCGGAGCCAAAACTGATCATCAAGGATTTGTTCAACGGCGACCACCGCAACGGCGGCATCACCTGCAAGGATGGATATATCTATTTTGCCCTGGGCTTGCCGAGCAACAGCGGCTTTGCCGATCCCGACAACCATGGCTGGACCGACATTCCCAACGACCCCTTCTGGGTCAAGCATCAGGACGGCCATGGCACCACGCCGCACGATCCCGTCTGCCGCGACATTGAGCATACCGGATTGAACGTGCGCTCGGCCGATGGGCGCATGACCGGCGCCTTGCTGCCGGTCGGCGTGCCGGCGAAGCCCGGTATGATCATCAAGAAGCAGGTGCCGTGTGGTGGCTCGGTGATGCGCGTCAAGATGACGGATCAGGGCACCGATGGCATCTACCCGCACGAGAAGATGGAAGTCTACGCCATGGGCTTCCGCAACCAAGCCGGCGTCGCCTTTGGTCCGCCCGGAAGCAAGTTTGCGAACGCCCTTGCCGTGACCGACAACGGCGCCAACGACCTCGGGCACCGGCGCATCTCCAATGCGCCTGAGAAGGTCTTTATCGTGACGCAAGCGGGCCAAGACGCGGGTTTCCCCGACAAGGAGGGCTTCGCGTTCGTCACCAACAAGCGCTTTGCGTGGCAAGCCTACCGCGGCAATCCGGTCGACCGGCCGCTGCCGCAGCTCTACATCGGCGACAAGCCATTCGTGCCGAAGATGGTGCCCTACAGGTTCCAGTTGCACGTCGACGGCGTACGTGGCGTGCCGCTGATTGCCGCGAACCCGAACCCGAACGGCTACATCAATCCGATACTCGAATGGGATACCAACAATCCCATCGATGGCATCGCCTGGAGCGCGCGTAACTTCGGTGCTGACAACAATTTGTTCGGAGCCGTTTACGGCATTCTGGACACGGGCCCGGAGAGCCTCGTGCCGACCTGGCCCATGGTGCTGCGCATCGAGTTCCTCGAGCCCGCGGGCGTCAAATGGTCAGCCTTCGCGCAGAACATCGAGCCGGGTCCCAATGCCTATCAGAAGCCGGAGAATCGCGGTGGCCTGGAGCGACCCAACAAAGTCGTGTTCAGCAACGATGGGCGCACTATGTACGTGATCGACTACGGTGAGGTGTTCACCGACTACCAGATGGCCCCGCCGATGTACACGGTGCCGAAGTCGGGCGTGATCTGGACGATCACCTACGAGGGACGCTGAGCGATCGGGGCGTCGCCCCCTGGGACGGCGCCCCAGCTGCTCCGTCTTCGGAGCTTGTCAAGCTTTGCCGGCGAGCCCGCCTCGGGCCAGGATTTCAGTCCGTGCAGGCCGCGGGGGTTGCGAGCCGCCAGGACCGCAGCCGACGAGGCACGGAAGAAAGAGCCTTGGCCCGCGCCCCGCGGGCACTTTTTTCCCGGCCCGGCGCCGGCGGCCTCGGTGCAGGCCGCGCGAGTTCGTGGCCGCAATAGCCTGAGAAAGGAGTGCTTTTGGTGCCAGGACGGAACGCACGGCGCCTTTGTTGGTTTCACAGCGGGCCCGCGCTGCCGTTTTTCACGAGGTTTCAATGCAAGTTGTTTATGAACTGGCACCCGTGATCGCCGAAATCATTTCCGGACACTGCGCCGGCACGCGGGCGCGCGATGACTTTGTGCAGGCCTGCCTGCACGGGGATTGGGATGAAGCCAAGGTCATGGTGGAAGGCATGCTGGCCGAGCCGTGGCATCTGGTCGGCCACCAGGAGCGCCGCCTACGCGAGTTTCTCGACCTCTTGCACCTGCGTGACGGTACCTTGATGTCCGAGTAGCCCCTGCCGCCCCTGGGCCTCGGCACGATCCCCCATCCTTGGGCTGCGGAGCCGTCACCTGGTTAGCCACGCCCTTCCCCGACGACGAGGCCCGATGCGCGCGTTGGCACGCGTGCGGGGAGGCCGCACCCCAGCGAGCGCGCCCACAAATTGGCCCGCCGCGACGTTGCCCGTGCCCCTGCCTTTCCGTAAAGTCCCCTCGGGGAAGACAGCGACCATGCGGCACCTTGGGGTGCTGCGCGAGGGATCACGATGCGGACAATGACGAAGACGAGGTGGCTCGCGGCGTGCGGCAGCTTGCTGGCCGGCGCGCTTTTGACCGCCGCGGCCGAGGCCCAGGAGCTCAAGATCGGCATTATTGCCGTCCTGTCGGGCCCACAGGCCGTCCTGGGCGGCCAGCTGCGCGACGGCTTCAATCTGGGCGTCAAGCACGCCGGCGGCAAGCTCGGCGGCCTGTCCACCAGCATCGTTGTGCAGGATGACGAACTGAAGCCCGACGTTGCCGTGGGCAAGGTCAAGCAATTGATCGAGCGCGATAAGGTCGATTTCGTGGTCGGCCCGGTATTCTCCAATATCCTGTTAGCGATCCACAAACCCGTCAGCGAAGCCAAGGTCTTTCTGATCAGTCCCAACGCCGGACCTTCGCCGCTCGCCGGCAAGGGTTGCTCGTCCTTTTTCTTCTCCACCTCCTATCAGAACGATCAGCCACCAGAGGTGCTCGGCAAGTACGCGCAAGACAAAGGTTTCAAGAAGGCGTTTCTGCTGGCCCCCAACTATCAGGCCGGCAAGGACATGGTCAGCGGCTTCAAGAAACATTTCAAGGGCGAGATCGCGGACGAAGTCTACACGCCCCTGGGTCAACTCGACTTCTCGGCGGAGCTGGCGAAGATCGCCGGCGCCAAGCCCGACGTGTTTTTCGTGTTCATGCCTGGTGGCATGGGCGTCAACCTCGTCAAGCAATTCCGTCAGGCGGGACTAGAGAATATCCCCTTCCTATCGGTGTTTACCGTCGATGAATCGACGCTGCCCGCGCAACAGGACGCCGCCGTCGGCTTTTTCTCGGGCATGACCTGGGCGCCCAACACCGATACGCCCGAGAACAAGCGTTTTGTCGCGGACTTCGAGAAGGAGTACGGCTACGTGCCGGGCAGTTATGCCATGCAGGCCTATGATGCCGCGCAATTGATCGGCAGTGCCGTGAAGGCGGTTGGCGGGCAGCTCGGCGATAAAGATGCGCTGCGCGCCGCGCTCAAGAAGGCAGACTTCAAGTCCGTGCGCGGACCTTTCAAATTCGCCAACAACGGTTTTCCCGTGCAGGATTTCTACCTGGTGCGGGTAGCCAGGCGCGCCGACGGCAAGTTCCAGACTGAGATCGTAGAGAAGGTGTTTGCCGATGCCGCCGACAGCTATGCCGGCGACTGTGCGCTAAAGTAGGGCCATCCCTCAGGTGCTCGGAGCGTTCGCCCACCCGCGGGCAGGCCCGCCCGCGACCACCCTCGCTCACGCTCCGCGTCGGGATCTTCGTTGTCGCGCTCGGCTAACGTTGCCAAGGGCCTTGCCAATGTCCGCCTCTTTGTTTGTCGTGCAATTGTTCAATGGGTTGCAGCTAGGCATTCTCTTGTTTCTGGTCGCGGCCGGCCTAACCCTGGTTTTCGGGGTGATGGATTTCATCAACCTGGCACACGGCGTGCAGTACATGCTGGGTGCCTACCTGGCCGTGATGGCATACGGGTTCACCGGCAATTTCTTCCTGGCCGTCCTCATCGCACTGGTCGCTTCCCTGCTGTTCGGCCTGCTGCTCGAGCTCCTGGTGTTCCGGCACCTTTACGCGCGCGACCACCTGGAGCAGGTGCTGGCGACCTTCGGCGTCATCATGCTTCTCAATCAGGGGGTCAAGCTCCTCTGGGGAGCAGCGCCTCTCAACCTGCCGATCCCTGCCGTTCTATCGGGATCGGTGCCGCTCATGGACGGGCTACGCTATCCCGTCTACCGCTTCGCCATCATAGGCGCGGGGGTGCTGGTGGCCGCGGGCCTCTATCTGTTCATCACCTCGACGCGCATCGGCATGTTGGTGCGCGCCGGCGCCACCAACGCACCCATGGTGTCGGCACTTGGCATCGACATCAAACGGCTGTTCACGGTGGTGTCCGGCTTCGGGGCTATGCTTGCCGGCTTTGCCGGCATTATGGTCGCACCAATCCTGTCGGTTGAGCCGGGTATGGGCGATCAGATCCTGATTTTGGCGTTCGTCGTGATCGTGATCGGCGGCATTGGCTCGATCCGAGGCGCCTTCCTAGCCGCAGTATTGGTCGGTGTCATCGACACGCTCGGGCGCTCGTTCATGACCGACGTCTTGCGCCTGGTGCTGGCCCCGGCAACGGCGCGCACAATTGGGCCCGCGCTCGCCTCCATGTCGATCTACCTCTTGATGGCGGTCGTGCTGGCCGTCAGACCTGCCGGACTGTTTCCTGCCAAAGGGCGCGCCTGATGCGGCGGGCGATCCGCCTCATTCCGGATCGCGTGCGAGACGCCGCACGGCGCCCGCTGAGCTTCGATGCGCGCATGGCCCTTGCCTACTTTGCGCTGATCGCTCTGCTGCCGCTGCTGGCTCCGAGCCTCGGGAGTGGCTACCTCATCGTCATCGGCGAACGGGCGGTCATTTTTGCCATCGCGGCGCTGTCGCTGGAGTTGCTGATCGGCGCGGGCGGCCTCGTGTCCTTTGGCCACGCCGCCTTTCTGGGTGTCGGTGCCTACGCCGCCGGGATCGCCGCCAGCCACGGGCTTGGCACTTTGTCCGTTGCCCTGCCGGCCGCGCTTGCCGCCTCGGCCGCGTTTGCCCTGGCGACCGGCGCCATCGCGGTGCGCACGCACGGGGTCTACTTTATTATGATCACGCTCGCCTTCGCCCAGATGGCGTTCTTCATCGCTACGTCACTCGCCCCCTATGGTGGCGATGATGGCCTCAGTTGGCCGACGCGGACGACGCTGTTTGGTCGCCACGTGCTCAAGAATGAGACCATCTTCTATTATGTGAGCCTGGCGCTGCTGATTGCCGCCTACGTCTGCCTCGGCCGCCTCATGGCATCCCGCTTTGGCCGCGTGCTGCGTGGCCTCAAGGATAATGAGACGCGCATGCAGGCGCTCGGCTTTACGCCCTACCCCTACCGGCTCAGCGCCTATGTCATTGCCGGCACGCTGTGCGGCGCTGCGGGTTTTCTGCTTGGCAACCAGGCGGAGTTTGTGAGCCCCGCCTACATGCATTGGCAGCGGTCCGGTGAATTGATCATCATGGTGCTGTTGGGGGGCACGGGCACGCTCTATGGCCCCATGTTTGGGGCGCTCACCTTCCTGCTGCTGGAGGAAGTGCTCTCGCGCCTCACCGAACACTGGAAGGTCTTGCTCGGACCGGCCCTCGTGCTGTTGGCGCTGTTCGCCAGCGGCGGGATCGCCGGGGCCGTCGCGGCTTGGCGGCATGAGCAAGGAGGGCTGGCTCGCATGCTGCGCGCGCGCTCCCGTTTTGCCCGTCGCCGCCTCGCCACGGGCATGGTGGGCCCGGCGCGCGGGCGCTGGCTGGGGTACCCCTGGCTCGCGCACGCGGCAATGCCGCTGCGCTGGGTGGTTGGGCGCGCGCGCAGCCGCGGGCAGGCGGCGAAAGGAACGCTCGCCCGCCTCCGGCGCGACCTGCCCGCGCTGAGGCAACCGGAACTCAGAAACATGCTGGCTCGCTGGTGGCGGCAATGACGACACCGGTGTTAAGGCTACTCGACGTCAGCAAGTCCTTTGGCGCATTGCGGGTCGCCGAGAGGCTTGCGCTTGAGGTCCTGGCCGGCGAAACGCACGCGATCATCGGCCCCAACGGTGCTGGCAAGACCTCCCTCATCAACCAGATTTCCGGTGCGCTCGCCCCCGACGCGGGCCGTATTCTCTTCGAGGACCGCGACGTCACGCACCTGTCGATGCCCGCCCGCGAAAATCTCGGCCTGGCGCGCTCCTTCCAGATCACCCAAGTGTTGCAGCGGTTCTCGGCGCTCGAAAACGTGGCGCTTGCCGCGCAGGCCCAGGCCGGGTCGAGTTTCCGCTTCTGGCGGCCCGCCGCCGCCGAGGTCCCCCTCAACCGCGCCGCCATGCAGTCGCTCGCCATGGTCGAGCTCGCCCCACGCGCCCACACCCCGGCCGGCGCACTCTCGCACGGCGAGAAGCGCCGACTTGAGATCGCCATCGCCCTTGCGCAAGCGCCGAAGCTCCTCCTGCTCGACGAGCCGATGGCGGGGGCCGGCGTCGAAGAAACCCGCGGCCTGATCGGCATGCTCAAGGGCCTCAAGGGGCGCTTCAGCATCCTTCTCGTCGAGCACGACATGCAGGCGGTGTTCGCGCTGGCCGACCGTGTCAGCGTGCTGGTCGACGGGCGTATTATCGCCGCCGGCGAGCCGCAGGCTGTGCGTGCCAATGCGGCCGTGCGGGCCGCCTATCTTGGTGAGGCGGCATGAGCTCGGCGCTGCTCAGGGTCTCGGGGCTGGAGGCCGGGTACGGCGACCAACAGGTTCTGTTCGGTTTCGATCTGGCAGTGGGGAGCGGCGAGGTGGCAAGCCTGCTCGGCCGCAACGGCATGGGCAAGACCACCAGCGTGCGTGCTTTGCTGGGGTTGATACCAGCCAGCGCGGGCGAGATTGCATTCGCCGGCCGCAGCCTTGCCGGCGCGCCGCCGTTCCGCATGGCGCAGGCCGGCATCGGCCTGGTGCCGGAGGGGCGACAGATTTTCCCCACGCTGACGGTCGAGGAAAACCTGCTGGCCACGGCGGCCCAGCGCAATGGACGGACGTGGACGCTCGACCGCGTCTACGCCTTTTTGCCGCGGCTCGCCGAGCGCCGCCGCCACTTTGGCAACCAGATCTCTGGCGGCGAGCAGCAGATGCTGGCCATTGGCCGGGCGCTGATGACCAATCCGCGGTTACTGGTGCTGGATGAGGCCACTGAGGGTCTGGCGCCGTTGATCCGCCAGGAGATTTGGCAGGGGCTTGAGGCCCTCAAGCGTGACGGCCTGTCGATCCTCGTGATTGACAAGAATGTCGACGCCCTGTTGCGTCTGTGCGACCGTCATCACATTGTGGAGAAGGGACGGGTCGTGTGGCAAGGCAGTTCGAAGGCGCTCGCCGCCGATCGGGTTCTGCGCGACCGCTACCTTTCCATCTGATTTCCGCAGGGCAGGAGTACGGGCGATGAAAGCAATGACGGCAGGCGTCACCAAGGCGGGTAAGGGCATCAATAATTTGTCGTGGAACATCCTCGGCCAGACCTATATTCCCAAGGCGCTGAGCGAGACCTCCTTCTCCTGGCACGCTCTGCTCCCTCCCGGTACCTTTGTGCCACCGCACATTCACGTCAACCAAGACGAGTTCATCTACGTGCTGGAGGGTCGGTTCGATCTCATTCTGGACGGCAAGCCCGCCACCGCCTCGGCCGGCGAATTCATTCGCCTGCCGATGAAGATCATGCACGGTCTGTTCAACAAGAGCGACCAGCCCATCAAGTGCCTGTTCTGGGTGTCACCCACCGGCAAACTATTCGACCTCTTCAAAAAGATCGACAAAGTGCCCGATCCGGCGGAGGTCACGCGCCTGGCGGCCCTGCACGATGTCAATTTCCTGCCGCCGCCGCCCGGCTAAGCAGGCTTTAGCGAGATCGCAAGGTCCGCGCCGCGCCGGCGCGTGCGCTTGAAGGGTGGCGCTTGCGCGCGGGTTTGCTTCTGTTCACCTGCTCCTTGGCAAAGCCGGCCAGCTGGGCATAGCCCTTGACGATGGCCTCGCGCTGGGCGTGGCTCAGAACCTCGTCAATGTCGCTGAAACCATCGGGCGCGCGCCGCTCCACCTCGTCGATCACGCCTTCGGGTCCACCTTGGCGATTGTTGCGTACAATCTCGGCCGTCTTCGGCAGGCGCTCGGCCTCATAGGCGCTGAGCGCGGCGCGGCCATGTTCAGCCGAAACGAGGGCATCGGCCAGGCACCGCGCGTCGAGGATGGCCTGGCTCGCACCATTGGATCCGACCGGATACATGGGATGGGCGGCATCGCCCAACAGTGTGACGCGGCCGTGCGTCCAACGGGGCAGTGGATCACGGTCCGCCATCGGGTACTCGTAGAATTGAGGCGCGCCGCGCACGAGCTTCACCAGATCGACGTGCGGCGTACTAAAGCGCGCGACGTGTGGCAGCAGTTCCCGCAGCGTCCCGCGGCGGTTCCAATCCTCCCGGCGCGGGGGCGGGCTCGAGCCGTCGCCCATGCGATAGGTCACGACCCAGTTGATCAACTGCTTTCCTCCCCGCCCGCGCGCAATGGGATAGAGCACCAGCTTGTTGTTAAAACCGCCACCGACGATCATCGTTCGCCCGTCGAGGAAGGTTTTGGCCGCCGTGGCCCCGCGCCACATCAATACGCCATTCCACTTGAAGCCCTTTTCGTGCGGGTAGAGCTGCCGTCGCACGGCGGAATGAATGCCGTCGCAGCCAACGAGGATGTCGGCCGCAATCGTGGTGCGTGCGCCACCCGCGCGCCTGAAGCGGGCTTTGACGGCGCCTTCCTCCTGGACGAAGGAACGAAAGGTGTGATCACATGTGACGGCCGACCGGCCCAGCCGCTGCCACGCCGCGTCGCGCAGAACGCCTTGCAGGTGCCCGCGGTGAATGGAAAACTGCGGCACCTCGTAGCCCGCCTCCACTCCACGCGGCTCGCGCCATATCTCCTGGCCGAAACGGTTGGTGTAAATCAGCTCGCGCGTCCTGATCGCCACCTCGTCGAGCCGAGCCAACAGTCCAAGCTCGCTGAGCTCGGCAATCGCGTGCGGCAGCACGTTGATGCCGACCCCGAGCTCGCGGATTCTGGGCGCCGCCTCGTAGATCTGACAGGTGACGCCGCGTGCCTTGAGCATGAGGGCAAGGCTAAGCCCGCCGATCCCAGCGCCAATGATAAGGACGCGCATTGCTTTGTTCCCCCGGTGAGGCTCGGCCCGAACTGGCAGCCCCACCAGCATAGTTGGCTGAGGCATGCGGCAAAAGTCTCGGGCGCCCCCCCGCGCGTTTGCTGAGACGCGTTAGGCCGCGGCAGCAGTCGCTTGGGACACCTGCCATGATCTTTGCTAAGTTTCCTGACGCCTGGCAGGCCCTTGGCCGAGCCCGCGGCGCAAACGGAATAGCGGGGGCGGTGGAGCGCGGCGCGATCCGGTGGCTGAGAGTAAAAGGGAAGTCTCAATGTCTAAATGTTTGTCGATCGTTCTTGCCGCAACGGTGAGCGCGCTGATCGGGCACGCCGCCGCCGCACAGCAGGCGACGATCCGGGTGGGCTGGACCATTCCCGCGGAGGAAAGCAAATACTGGATCATGCGCAGGCCCGCCGAGTTCCCCAACCTTGGCAAGGCCTACAAAATCGAGTTCACCCAGTTTCAGGGGACCGCACCTATGGTGCAGGCCATGGTGGCGGGTGCGCTCGATTGCTCGACCCAGGCGCCGTTGTCGTTGGCAAATGGCGCCCTGCAGGCCAAACTCGAGGCCTACATCATCGCCCAGCACGTCGGCGAGCGCCCCGGCAGCTTTTCCGTTTACTGGGCCGTCAAGGACGATTCCCCCATCAAGACCATTGCCGATATGAAGGGCAAGAGCGTCGGCACCAATGTGTTCGGCGCGGGCATTCTTGGCCCCATGTTTTTGCTGCTCAGGCGCAATGGCCTCGATCCCGAGAAGGACATCAAGCTGGTGGAAACCGGTTTTCCAGGCTCGGAAGACGCGATCCGAACCGGGCGGGTCGACGTCGGCGTCCTCAACCAGCCGTTTGCGGCGCGGGCCGAAGCCAAAGGTGGGTTGCGCAAGCTGTTCGCGCTCGCCGATCAGCAGGCCAACATCGTGCATATCCTGGAGGTGTGCCGGAAGGAGTTCGTCGACAAGAACCCCGAGCTCGTGAAGAACTACGTGCGCGATCTGACGAGCGGCATGCGCAAGGCGCTGGCCGATCGTGCCGAGACCCTGAAGGTCGTCAATGAGGTGATCAAGGCCCCCGTCGAAGTGCTTGATACCTACCTGCTCAAGCCCAACGATTTTGCGCGCGAGCCGGGGGCGGCCCCCAACTTTGCCGGCATTCAGGCCATGTTCGACATCTATGCGGAAACCGGCATGATCAAGCAAAAGCTCGACGCCGCACAGTTCCGCCATCCCAACCTCGCGGCGCCGCTCGAATAGAGGATGGCGGGGCTATTGCCGTTGAGGTCGTGCGCGGCCAACGACATGATCCGCATCGAAGGCTTGACCAAATCGTTCGAGCCCTCTCGGCGCCAGCGTCGGCGTCATCTCGCCCTTGAGGATCTGTCGCTCGTTGTTGCCGAGGGCGAATTCGTCGCCATTCTCGGGCCGTCCGGATGTGGCAAGTCGACGCTGCTGTACGTGGTCGGCGGCTTCGTGCCGCCAACCGCGGGGCAGGTCCTCGTCAACGGCCAAGTGGTGAGGGGACCTGGGCCCGATCGTGGCCCCGTGTTCCAAGAATTTGCCCTGTTTCCCTGGAAGACGGTGCTCGGCAACGTGATGTATGGGCTGCTCGAGCAGGGGGTCGCCAAACCGCTTGCCGATCAGAAGGCCCGAGCCCTGATCGCGCTCGTGCATCTTAACGGCTATGAAGATTTCTATCCCAAACAACTTTCGGGCGGCATGAAACAGCGCGTCGCCATCGCCCGCACGCTCGCCTATGGTCCCAAAATCCTGCTGATGGACGAACCGTTCGGCGCGCTTGACGCACACACACGCACGGGTCTGCAGCGCGAGCTGCTCGAGATCTGGGAGCGCGATCGCAAAACCGTATTGTTCGTCACGCACAGCGTGGAGGAAGCGGTGTTCCTGTCCGACCGCGTGATCGTGCTCACCCGGTCTCCCGGTCGCCTCAAAGCCAGCATTGCCATCGATCTACCGCGTCCGCGCCTGCGCGCCGAACTGCTGGTCGACCGGCGTTACCAGACCTTGGTCGTCGAAATCGAGCGATTGATGGACACACCCGGCTAAGCATGGCCATGCAGGCTTCCTCCCCCTCCGCCTTTGCGCCGTTGCTCGCCTGCCTTGGCCTGTTGGCGCTGTGGGAGATCGCAGCGCGCGTCATTGCCATCAGCGGGCTGCCGCCGGCCTCTGAGGCCTTACGCGAGCTTCCCGTCATCCTCAGCGATGGCGAGACGCTCCTCAATATCGCCGCCTCGCTGCGACGAATGCTGACGGGCTTCGTGCTGGCTTTGCTGTTTGCGCTGCCCGTCGGCCTGTGCATGGGGCGCAGCGCGAGGATCGCCGCCTTTTTCAATCCGCTGCTGATGGTTATCTATCCCGTGCCCAAGGCGGCCCTGATGCCCATCATCATGCTGTGGCTCGGCATCGGTGATGCTTCCAAGACGATCGTCATTACCTTGGGTGTGAGCCTGCCGGTCATCTATCACAGCTATCAGGGCGCGCGTGCCGTCGAGGAGAAACTCATCTGGTCCGCGGCGGCCATGGGGATGTCGAAAGCGGCGCGGCTTTGGCGCGTCGTTCTGCCCGCCGCGTTGCCGCAAATCTTTATCGGCATTCGCACCGGCTTGGTGTTGGCGCTCATCACCATGGTCACCAGCGAGATGATCGCCCGCCAGACCGGCGTCGGCAGCATCCTGTTCAATGCCCTTGATATGGCGCAGTACGCCAGCGTCTATGCCATGATCGTCATCATCGGCGTGCTGGGCTTCGTGCTTGACATCATCATTGAAAGGCTGCGCTGCAAACTCGTTGCATGGGCCGAAGAAGAGCGCGAAATCGCGGTGGGGACCTCTTGAGTGGCGAGCGCACAGGACAGCTGTTGTTGGGCGCGCTGCCGCTTGCCTGCCTGCTGGCGCTTTGGCACGGCATTGCCGCCGCGGGTTTGGCACCCGCGGCGCTGTTGCCCTCGCCAGCGGCGGTCGTCGCGCGCCTCCTGGAGCAGATGCGCAATCCGCTTTTCCTGCAACACGCCGCCACCACGCTCATTCGGCTGTTTGCCGGCTTTGCTATTGCCGTTGTCGTGGGCGTGGCGCTGGGCCTCGCCGCCGCCAGCAACCGCCGGGCCGAGGCGCTGATCAGGCCGCTCTGGCGCGTGCTGGCGCCGGTGCCGAAAATCGCCCTTTATCCCGCGCTCGTGCTGCTCCTGGGCTTCGAGCATGCCTCCAAGGTGGCGCTGGTGGTCGCGGATGCCGTATTCCCCATCCTGCTCGCCACCTACCAAGGCGCCGCCGCCGTCGAACCTAAGCTGATATGGTGCGCGCGCGCCGCGGGAGCCTCGCGCAGTAGGACTTTGCTGACCGTGGTGCTGCCGGCCGCGCTACCCACGATCCTGACCGGCGCTCGGGTCGGCCTCGTCATCTCCGCCATCGTCGTCTTCCTCGCGGAAATGCTGACCTCCACGGATGGGCTCGGCCACCTTCTCATCTATGCATCGCGCAGCTTTCACACGGTCGACATGTTTGTGCCCTTGATCACCATCTCAATCATCGGCCTCCTGCTCAATGCCGGCTTTAACGCTATGCGCAAGCGGCTGCTTGCGGGCTTCCCGGACGAGCCCTGAGGCGTTGCCCACCCCGGGCCCTCCTGCCTATGATCGCCGCTCGCCTCGTTAACCGAGGAGGGCTTGATGTTCGCCGATCGCATTGAAGGCAAGTGGATTGACACGTTCTGCGCCATCTTCGAGCGCTGCGCGCTCAAGCCGGGCGACTGCGCGGCCATCCTATCCGAAACGCAGTCGCGGCAGCTGAACGTCCAGCTCGCCGAGCTCGCCTTGCTGCGCCTGGGAGCCAGGCCCTTTCACGTGGTGGTGCCGAGCCCGCGCAACACCCACCCGGTTCCGGTGCGCTCGACCGGAGCCAGCGAGGCAATCGGCAAGCTGGCCCCCGTAGTGACGGCGCTGGGGCAAGCGGGTTTCGTGGTCGATTGCACCGTCGAGGGTCTGATGCACGCCCCGGAAACGCCGGCCATTCTGAAGGCCGGCGCCCGCATCCTGGTGATCTCGAATGAGCATCCCGAAGCCCTCGAGCGAATGCTGCCGGATGCGGCGCTCGAAAGCCGCGTGCGGGCGGCGGCAAAGATGCTGCGCGGCGCCAAGCGCATGACGGTCACTTCCGCCGCCGGCACCAACTTGGCTATCGACTTGGCCGGGGCTGCCACCGTCGGCGTATGGGGCTGGACCGATCGGCCGGGCACGCTGGCACACTGGCCCGGCGGCCTTGTCGTCAGTTTCTGCAGGAGCGGCAGCGTCAATGGCATACTGGTTCTCGATCGCGGCGACATCAACCTGACCTTCAAGCGCTATCTGGAGTCCCCCGTGCGGCTGACGCTGGAGGCCGATTACGTCAACAACATCGAGGGTGCCGGCGCCGACGCGGAGATGATGAAGAGTTATCTTGCCGCTTGGGGCGATCGCGAAGCCTATGCCGTCAGTCACGTCGGCTTTGGCCTCAATCCGAAGGCACGCTACGAGGCGCTCAGCATGTACGACCGCCAGCACTGCAACGGGACCGAGCTGCGCGCCGTGGCGGGAAATTTCCTATTTTCGACGGGGGCCAACGAGTTTGCCGGCCGCTATACGGCCGGGCATTTCGATATCCCCGTCATGCGCACCACCATTGCGGTAGACGGCAGCGAAATCATCAAGGCTGGCGTGCTGAGCGAGGTGTTCGGCTGAGCTCATTGGGGCAACACCGGCGGCCGCATCAGGCCGAGATGGCCGAGCAGCTTGACGAAGCCTTCGAGCCGTTGCCGGCGATAGCTCTCAACATCAAGCCCCTCGTAGCTCATGAAGCCCTTGCCGGTTTTCAATCCGACGCGATCCTCGCGCATGTTGCGCTCGACGATCTCGGGGGCCGCATAGCGTTCGTTGCCGAGCGCGCCGGTCAAGTAGCGACTGGCGTAGTAGAGAATGTCACCGCCACCCCAGTCGATGAACTCGAGCATGCCCAAGGTGGCAAAGCGCAGGCCAAAGCCATATTTGATGGCCTTGTCGATGTCTTCGGCGCTCGCAACGCCCTCCTCGACCAGCCGCGCGGCCTCGTTCATCGCCAGCGTCTGAATGCGCGGCACGATATAGCCCGGACGTGCCGCGCATACGACCGGCACCTTGCCAATCGTCTCCAACAAGCTCTTCAGGCGCTGGGTGACGCCGGGCTCCGTGTGCGCACCGGGCGACAGTTCCACCAGCGGCACCAGAAACGCCGGATTGAGCCAATGCGCATTAAGAAAGCGCTGCGGATTGAAAACGGCGTCGGCGAGCGCATCGACAAGGATGGTGGAGGTGGTCGAGGCGATGATGGTCTCAGGCGCAAGATGCGAAAGCCGCGCCAGCACCTGCCGCTTGAGGTCAAGCACCTCCGGCACGGCCTCGAACACGACCGCGGCTTCTGCCATCACTGCCGCCGCCTCGCCCTCCGGCAGCACAGCGACGCGCGCGAGGATGCCATCGACGGCGGCGGGTGGCAGCAAGCCGAACTCGGCAAGGCTCGCCAAGGTGCCGCGCACCTCTGCCAGCGCTGCCGCCGATCCTTCGGCAAACTGGGCCTCGGTTCGCGGCTTGACGTCGAGAATGCTGACCCGATGCCCGGCGTAGGCGAACACGACGGCGATGCCCCGTGCCATGCGGCCGGCGCCTAGACAGGCGATGGCGGGGGCTGCACTCACCAAAAACCTCGCTGCAGCAGGGCCTTGAGATCGGCCACGCTCAGATCGCCGAGGCCGAGGCTCGCCAGCGAGCGGCCGGTCGCCAGGAAATCCTCCCCGCAGATGCTGGAGCCCAGCGCCAGCAAGGCGCGCGCCAGAGGCACCGGCACCCCGGCCAGTGTCGCCACCGACGCCAGAAAACTCAGACCAAGACGCACATCTTCCAGCATGTAGCGGTGCTCGGTCAGCACGATCTTTTCGCGCCAGTCGCCGGATTGGGTGAGCTTATCGTGGGAACCGCGGCCGTACATCCATTCCTCGCCCTCGGGCGCGTAGTGGTTGGCGAGCGGAAAATGCGGGCTGCCGTAACCCAAAGCCTGCCGCGTGGCGATCCGCTCGGCATCGAGCGCATCGGTGACGCGCCGCACGCAGGGCTGCGTGCCCTCCTTATGGATGTCCCAGCGCTCGAAATGCTCCAATGGCGCGGCGTTCATGACGATCAGCGGCGGATGGATGATGGGCCCGGCATTCATTAAACTTGCCGACAGCGCGTCGCCGCAGGGCTCGATGCTGCCGGGAAAGGCGCGCGCGATCACCTCGAGCGCGGGTTCGGCCAACCGGAGCGGGAAGACCCCGGTGGGTAGGCGCTTGGCGCGTATGGTGATCGCCGCCTCGAAGGGGCCATGCTTGCGGGTCAGCCAGGGCAGCGTGCCGGTCTCGGCAAACGCTAGCTCGGCACGATTGCCGGCCGCATATGCCGCCTTGGCGAACAGCACCGAGCCAAACGTGCCCGGCGGCAGGAAAACCACCTGGCCCGCGGCGAGGTGGGGCGCGAGCGCGGCGGCAATGTCTGGCTGGGCGGTTGCCGGCGTCGGACATAAAATGAGCTCGGCGCCGCGCACCGCATCGGCCATATCGGTGGTGATCAGGGCCGGGCGTGTCTCATGCCGGCCGCGGAAATCCGCAATCGTGATGCCGCCGCCCGCCGCACGATGCTGGGCGACGGCGCTCTTATCCCTGCGCCACAGCCGTACCTCATGCCCAGCCAGCGCGAAATCACCTGCCGCGGCAAACGCGCCGTTGCCCCCACCCAAGACGGCGATCCGCATGGCTTAGGCTTGCTCCCCCTCTGCACTGTTAAATCCGGCCTCAAGTTGTGCTTTCAGCCGGAAATGCTGGACCTTGCCCATGGCATTGCGCGGCAGGCTCTCGACCCACACATATTCGCGCGGAACCTTATAGCGGGCGAGCTGCGCAAGACAGAAGCTTTCGATCTCCGCCGCCTCGCCGCGTGTGCCCGGCCGGCGCACCAGGAAGGCGACGGGCACCTCCTGCCATTTCTTGTCGGCGCGCCCGATCACCGCCGCTTCGGCGATTGCTGGGTGCTGATGGAGCACCCGCTCGACCTCGGCCGGATAAACGTTCTCGCCCCCCGAGATGATCATGTTCTTCTTGCGATCCTGAATAAAGAAATGCCCGTCCGCGTCGCGGATGGCGATGTCACCCGTATAATACCAGCCTTCGCGCAAGGCTTCGCCTGAGGCCGCCGCATTGCGCCAATACTCCGCCAGGACGCTTGGACCGCGCACGACCACCTCGCCGGCCCTGCCCGCCGGCACTTGCTTGCCATCGTCGCCGACGATCCGAACCTCGCAGCCGAGCCCCGGCAAGCCCGTCGAGCCCGGACGGCGCCAGTCGCCCGCGAGCCGGGTATAGACGGCGATCGGGCAGGTCTCGGTCGAGCCGTAGACCTGCAGCACTGGTACCCCGCGCCGGGTGAAGGCATCGACCAGGCGTTGGGGGACCTGCGTCGAGCCGGTCGTGACCGCGCGCAGGCTGGCCAAATCCGTGTTGGCCCAGGCCTCGTGCTCGAGCATGGCCTGGATGGTGGCGGGCACCAGCACGATCAGGGTGGGCCTCGCCTCGGCGATGGCGGCCAGCGCCGCCTCGGCCGTGAAGCGGGGAATGAGGCTGACGCTGGCGCCCAGCTGCAGGGCCGGCGTGGTCTGGATGTTGAGACCACCGACATGGAACAGCGGCAACACGGTCAGCACATGATCGTTCCCCGTCATGTCGTGCATGTGCTGGCTCATCAGCGCATTCCAAAGCAACGCCTCCTGGCGCAAGACCGCGCCCTTGGGGCGCCCGGTGGTGCCAGAGGTGTAGACGATCAGCACCGGCAAGGCATACTCGACGTGCCGATGCCGGCCATCACCGCTGCCGGCAGCAACAAGGGCGGCAAGCGAGGCGCCAGCCTCGGGCGCAAAATCGATGCCGACCCGGCGCACGTCGGGAAACGCCTGGCTCAAGGCGGCGGCTGCAGGTGCCAATGCCGCCTCGACGAAGAGGGCTTTCACCGAGGCGTCGGCCAGGATGTAGGTTTGCTCGGGCAGGGCGAGACGCCAATTGAGCGGAACCAGCATGGCCCCGAGCCGTGCACAGGCGTAGAGCAGAACCAGATAGTCCGGGTGATTGTAGGCGAGAATGGCAAGGCGGTCGCCGCGCTCGATCCCGAGCTGGGATTTGAGGGCGCGCGCGGTATCGGCGATGCGCCGGGCCAGTTGGGCATAGGTCAGGCTGGCGCCGGCAAAACGGATCGCCGCCTTGTCGGGCGTGAAGGCGGCGTTGCGGTCGATAAGATCCGACAGGTCCATGCGCGCCCTCAGTCGTCGCTCTCGCCCGCTTCATAAAGAGTTTCGCGCCCGAGGCGGTCGAGGCAAATCTCGGCCGTCCAGGGCAGCATCAGCGAGCCGCAGCGACTGTCACGATAAATGCGCTCGAGCGCCAGGTTCTTCAGCATGGCCTGCCCCCCGCAGGTGCGGATCGCCTTGCTGGCGAGCGCACTGGCGTTCTCCATGACCGTGAATTGCGCGGCGTAGGCCCTGAGCACTTGCTCCTTAGTGGGGTTGGCGCGCGCCTCGCTGACGGCCTGAAACCACAATGCCTTGGTCTGCTCGAGCACAATGCGCATCTCGGCCACGGCGATCTGCTTGGTGGGGAACATGCGTCGCTTCACCGGAGGCGTACCCGGCAACTCGCCGCGCAAATAGCTGACGGTGAAATCGTAGGCAGCCTGCGCGAGGCCCATATAGGTGGGCGAAAGCGTCAGGAACATGTGGGGCCAGCAGGTCGCCGCGCGAAAGTAGACGCCGCGCGGCATCAGCATCTCCTCGGCGGCGACGAATACATCCTTGCAGAGGAGCGTGCGCGAGACGGTGGCGCGCATGCCGAGCGGGTCCCAATCGCCCACCACGGAAACGCCGTCTGCCGTCGCCGGCACCGCCAGGTAGAGCGTGTTGCGGCGGCTGGCCGCCTCGCCCGGGGAGCGCTCGGTGCACAGCACTCCGTAGTAGTCGGCAGCGCCCGACAGCGAGGCAAAGATTTTCTTGCCGCTGACGAGAAAGCCACCCTCGACCGGCCTGGCTTCGGTGCCAAAGGCCACAGCGCCGGCCGCGGCTGCACCGCCTTCGGAGAAGGGCTGTGAATAGAGGGCGCCCTCGGCGACGATGCGGCGATAGTGCAACTCGCGCCGCGCGTTGTGTTCGCTTCGCTCCGCCGTGCTCATCTCGAGATCGTCGGCGAGCGCGCCGGTCCATAGTGTCGAGCACACATGCATGTTCCAGGACAGCGCGGTGGCGCCGCAATAGCGGCCGAGTTCCGCCGCGGCAAGGCAATAGGCGGCGAAGCCCGCGCCGGCACCACCTGCCTCTTTGGGAATGCAAATGGCCAGCAGGCCCTCCTTATGCATGTCGCGAAAGTTCTCGAGCGGGAAGCTGGCGTCGCGGTCATGTTGGGCGGCACGCGGAGCAAGCACGCGGCGGCCGAAACGGCGGGCCTTGTCGATCAGAGCGGCATCGCACTCGGGCAAGCGAAACGCGCCAGGCTCGAAAATCGGCGCGTCAAGGTCGATTTGCTCGAGGTCGCGGTCGTGCATGGATCGTTTCCGTTAGGCCGGGTCGCATTTGAACGTGCGGCGCAGGAAATCGAGACAGGCGGCATTGAAGGCGGCCGGCGCCTCCAGATTGACAAGGTGCCCAACGCCCGGCAGGCAAGCATAGCGGGCGCCCGGGATCTTGTCGGCCATCCGTTGCATCATTTCGGGCGGCGCGGTGCCATCGTGCTGGCCGGCAAGGCAGAGCACAGGGATAGGGATGGCGGTAAGGTTGGCGCGCTCGTCAAAGCCGATCAGGCAGCGCACCGCGGCACGATAGGTATCCGGCTGCACGGCGGACATGACGGCAATGGCGAGCGCACGCGCCTCGGGGTCGGGAGCGGGGCCGATCAGACGATCGACCAATCCCGGCGCCAGTTCGGAAAGCGTCCGCCCCCTGTCGAGGGGTGCCAGGCGGTCGCTCACGAACTTTTTCTGAAAGTCCCCGTGCGGATTGCCAAACGCCGGGCTGGTCGCGCAGAGGATGGCCGCCCTATAGGCGTCGGGCCGGCGCCGCAGGCAGGTCTGGGCTACCATGGCGCCGAGCGAGTGGCCAACGAGCACGGGCCGGTCGAGGCCGTGCTGGCAGACGGCGGCTTCCACATCGGCGGCCAGGCTTTCGAAGTCCAGGCTCTTGTTGGGGGCGCGGGCACCATAGCCCAGGAGGTCGAAGGCCAAGGGGGGAAATTGTGCCGCGGTGAAGGCGCTCAGCTGTGGCGCCCATACCCGGGCGGAGCCACCGATCCCGTGCAGGAACACCACTGCGGGCAGCCTGACCGTCCCAGACATTAAACCTCCCGGGCGCCTGCCGCCCTTGGGCATCGAAGGCGGCAGTCTAATCCACAAGCTCGCGGGGAAACAAACTTCAATCCTAAAATTTCATACTTGAAATATCGGCCCACCCTCGGGCAGGCTCCCCATTGCTCCTTGGCAGCTTGGGAGGCGGCAATGCGCATCGCCTGTCTCGGCGGAGGGCCGGCAGGCCTCTATTTCGCCATTGCCATGAAGCTGCGCGATCCCGCGCACGAGATCGTGGTGGTCGAGCGTAATCGCCCGCACGACACTTTTGGCTGGGGCGTCGTGCTGTCGGATGAGACCTTGGCCAACCTCAGAACCGTCGATGCCCACAGCAGCGCGGCCATCCATCGCGCCTTCGTCTACTGGGACGACATTGCCGTGCACTACAAAGGCAGCGTCACGCGCTCGTCCGGACACGGCTTCTGCGGCATCGGCCGCAAGCGACTGCTCAACATCTTACAGGATCGGGCGCAGGCGCTCGGCGTCAAACTCCAATTCGAAACCGAGATCGAGGGCGTGCAAGCCTACCGCGACTATGATTTGATCGCGGCCACGGACGGTGCCAATTCCAAGGTGCGCAGCGGGCTCGCTGATATCTTTAAGCCCGACATCGACGTGCGCGCCTGCAAGTATATCTGGCTCGGCACCAAGCAAAAATTCAACGACGCCTTTACCTTCATCTTCAACGAGACGCCGCACGGTTGGATCTGGGCGCACGCCTACCAGTTCGATGCCGACACGGCGACCTTCATCGTCGAATGCTCGGAGCACACCTGGCAGCGGTTTGGCTTTGCACGCATGACGATCGAGGAGACCACGGCGCTCACAGAACAGATCTTTGCCGACAACCTCGGCGGCCACAGCTTGATTGCCAACGCACGGCACTTGCGCGGATCGGCCTGGCTCAATTTTCAGCGTGTGCTCTGCCAGACCTGGTCGCACGAGAACATCGTGCTCATCGGCGATGCGGCGGCAACGGCGCATTTCTCGGTGGGTTCGGGCACCAAGCTGGCGCTGGAAAGCGCCATTGCGCTCTCCAACTATCTCGTGCGCGAACCCAGCATGGCGGCGGCGTTCAGCCGTTACGAAGACGAACGGCGCACGGAGGTGCTGCGGCTGCAAAGCGCGGCGCGCAATTCGACCGAATGGTTCGAGCAGGTCGAGCGCTATGTGCACCTCGATCCGGTGCAATTTAATTACTCGCTCTTGACGCGATCGCAGCGCATCGGCCACGAGAACCTGCGCCAGCGCGATCGGCACTGGCTCGAGGGCGCCGAGCGGTGGTTTGAAAAGAGCGCGACCGGCGCTTGGCCTGCGGCGGCGCGGCCGCCGATGTTCACGCCCTTCCGGCTGCGCGAGCTCACGCTCAACAACCGCATCGTGGTATCGCCGATGGCGCAATATCGCGCCGTCGACGGCACGCCGACGGACTGGCACTTCGTGCACTACGCCGAACGCGCCAAGGGCGGCGCCGGGCTGATCAGCACCGAGATGACGTGTGTCACGCCGAACGGCCGGATCACTCCGGGTTGTACGGGCTTATATGCCGAAGCGCATGAGCTTGCCTGGCGTCGCATCGTCGCCTTCATTCACGCCGAGACCGACGCCAAAGTTGCGATCCAACTCGGACATTCCGGCCCCAAGGGGTCAACCCAGCTCGGCTGGGAGAACATGGATGCGCCCTTGCGCGGAGGCAACTGGGAGGTTCTGGGGCCATCGCCGGTGCCCTGGTCGCGGGATAATCAGGTTCCCCGCGAGATGACGCGGGACGACATGCAGGCCGTGCGCGATGCCTTCGTGCGTGCCACCGAAATGGCCGAACGGGCGGGTTTCGATATGCTGGAGCTGCACTATGCCCACGGCTACCTGATGTCGGCCTTCATCACGCCGCTCAGCAACCGCCGCCGCGATGCCTTCGGCGGATCGCTTGAGAATCGGATGCGCTTTCCGCTCGAGGTGTTCCATGCGGTGCGCCGGGTGTGGCCGACGGCAAAGCCGATCTCGGTGCGCATCTCGGCACACGACTGGATAGGGGACAAAGGCATCACGCCGCAAGATGCGGTTGAGATCGCGCGCCTGCTGCAGGCGGCCGGCGTCGACATTATCGACGTGTCGGCGGGACAGACCTCTGCCGAGGCGCGTCCCGTGTACGGCCGCATGTTTCAGACGCCCTTTTCCGATCGCATCCGCAACGAAGTCGGCATTGCCACCATGGCCGTCGGCAACATCTACGAGACCGATCATGTCAATTCGATTCTGATGGCGGGACGCGCCGACCTGTGCTGCCTCGCTCGGCCGCACCTTGCCGACCCCTATTGGACGCTGCGCGCCGCCGCCGACCTCGGCTATCAGGGTCAGGCCTGGCCGCTGCCGTATCGCGCCGGCGGCGAGCAACTGCAGCGCTTGGCGGCGCGCCTTCCGGCAACCGAGAGGGTGTGATGCAGGATCGGCACGCACTCATCACCGGGGCGGGCAGCGGCATCGGGGCGGCCATCGCGCGCGCCGTGGCCCAAGCCGGGGCCGCCGTCTCGCTCGTCGGGCGCCGCCCCGAACCGCTGGCGGAGGTGGCGCGTGGCCTTGCGCGCGCACACCCAATCATTGCCGATGTCACGCGCGAGGAGGATAGCGCGGCCATGGTCGAGCAAGCGCGCCGCGCGCACGGGCCGCTCGACATCGTCATTGCCAACGCGGGCGCCGCCGACAGCGCGCCGCTGACCAGGCTCGATCTCGCCCATTGGCAGCGCATGCTGGCGGTCAACTTGACGGGCGCCTTCCTCACGGTCAAAGCCGCGTTGCCCGACCTTAAGCGGCCCGAGGCGCGCCTGCCGCGCATCGTCTTCATCGCCTCCAGCGCGGGTCTCAAGGGGTATGCCTATGCCGCCGCCTATTGCGCCGCCAAGCACGGCGTGGTTGGGCTGACCCGCGCGCTCGGCGCCGAGCTGGCGCCAACTTCAATCACCGTCAATGCGGTGTGCCCGGGCTTCACCGAGACGCCACTCCTGGCCGCATCGCTGGCGCGGATTGTGGCTCAAACCGCGCGCGCCGAGGCCGAGGCGCGCGCCGAGCTCGTCCGCTTCAATCCGCAGGGACGTTTCGTTGAGCCACAAGAAGTTGCCGCTACGGTGCTGTTCCTGTTAAGCGCCTCGGCGCAAGCCATCACTGGGCAGGCAATCTCCGTGTCGGGAGGGGAAACGTGAGCGGCCGGCGTCATACGCACCGGAGCCAGGCCGCCAACAAGCAAAGGCTGAGGCTCTGGCTGCGGCTGTTGCGGACCTCGCGCAGCATCGAGGCCGAGCTGCGGCGCCGATTCGCGACCGAGTTCGCGACCACGTTGCCCAAATTCGATGTCATGGCCGCGCTCTCGCGCGTCCCGAACGGCATGAAGATGAGCGAGCTATCGCGCCATTTGATGGTTTCCAACGGCAACGTCACGGGCATCATCGAGCGCCTGGTGGCAGAGGCGAGCGTGGAGCGTCTGGCACAAGCGGGCGACCGGCGCGCCACCTGCGTGCGCCTCACCGACAAGGGGCGCACGCGCTTCGCCGCCATGGCCGAGGCGCACGCGGGTTGGATTAATTTAATTCTCCGGGATTTGAGCGGTGCCGAGGTCGAGACCCTTTCGCGCCTGCTTGCGCGCGCGCCGCCCGGGGCTGCCGCCGCCAATGGCGGGCGAGACGTCTTTGCGGCCCGTGGCGGCAGCACCGCAGAACCGCAAAAAAGGCTAAGGTTCGAGGCTGGCGCGCCGCGCATTTCGCGCCGGCGAGGCAGTGGAGGCACCCATGTTCGCTAGCATGTTCCCACGCGCCAGCATGGCCGCTGCCGAGGAGGGGCAAGCATGGCCCGCGCACGGGTCACCGCTCGGTCCGAGCGCGCACGTCGACACCTTCGCGCGCGATAACCTGCCCCCGCGCGCTCAGTGGCCGGATCTCCTGTTGCAGCGACCGGAGTTCCAATACCCGGACTACCTCAATGCCGCCGTCGAGTTGACCGAGCGCCTGGTCGAGCGGGGCTTTGCCGACAACGTCGCCCTCATTGGTAATGGCCGCCGCCGCACCTACAAAGAGCTGTCGGACTGGACCAATCGCCTGGCGCACGCCCTTGCGGAAGACTTCGGCGTCAAGCCCGGCAATCGCGTGCTGATCCGCTCCGGCAACAACCCCGCCATGGTGGCCGCCTGGCTGGCCGCGACCAAGGTCGGTGCCGTGGCCGTCAACACCATGCCGATGCTGCGCGCCAGCGAACTCTCAAAGATCGTCGACAAGGCCCAGATCGGTCTGGCGCTCACCGACAGTCGCATCGCCGACGAGCTGGTCGCCTGCGCCAAGAATAGTCGCTTTCTCAAAAAGGTGATCGGCTTCGACGGCACATCCAACCATGACGCCGAGCTCGACCGCATCGCGCTCAACAAGCCGGTCAAGTTCACGGCCGTGGCGACCGGGCGCGACGACGTCGCCCTCCTGAGCTTCACCTCCGGGACCACGGGTGAGCCCAAGGGCACCATGCACTTTCACCGCGACCTGTTGATCATGGCGGACGGCTACGCGCGCGAAATTTTGGGCGTGACGCCCGACGACGTCTTCGTCGGCTCGCCGCCACTCGCCTTCACCTTCGGGCTCGGAGGCCTGGCGGTGTTCCCGCTCCGGTTCGGCGCCACGGCGACGCTGTTGGAAAATGCCTCGCCGGCCAACATGATCGACATTATCGAGACTTACAAAGCCACCATCTGCGTCACCTCGCCCACGGCCTATCGCGCCATGATGATCGCCATGGACGAGGGTGCCAATCTCTCTTCCCTGCGCCTGGCCGTGTCCGCCGGCGAAACGTTGCCGGCACCCGTGTTCGAGGATTGGGCGCGCAAGACGGGCAAGCCCATTCTCGATGGCATCGGCGCCACCGAAATGCTGCACATCTTCATCAGCAACCGGCTCAGCGACGCAACGGCGGGCGCCACCGGCAAGCCGGTCACGGGCTACGAGGCCAGGATCGTCGACGACGACATGCAGGACGTCCCCGACGGCCATGTCGGCCATCTCGCCGTGCGCGGGCCGACCGGTTGCCGCTACCTGGCCGACGACCGGCAGATCAAGTACGTGCGCGCGGGCTGGAACGTCACGGGCGACGATTTCATGCGGGATGGCGACGGCGTTTTCCATTTTGTGGCGCGCGCCGACGACATGATCATCTCGTCGGGCTACAACATTGCCGGCCCCGAGGTGGAGGCGGCGCTGCTCACCGACGCCGACGTGGCCGAGTGCGCCGTGATCGGCGTACCCGATACCGAACGCGGCCAGATCGTGGAGGCCCACGTGGTGTTGAAGCCTGGCCTGGCCGGCGACGCCGCCTGCGCCAAACGCCTACAGGACCACGTCAAGGCTACGATTGCACCCTATAAGTATCCCCGCTCCGTCAAATTCACCGCCGCCCTGCCCAAGACCGAAACCGGCAAGGTGCAGCGCTTCAAATTAAAGCGGCCATGAGCGAGCCGAGACGTGGCGAGGCCGGCGCGCCGCCGGCACACGGCCGGGTGCCCCGCGGGGTGGGCGGCCTGCAGCACGCGGGCAAAAGCAGCACAATTGGGGGCAGAGGCCGCCCCTGTGGCCAGAGCGAGGAAACCTCCCATGAGCGAACCTGCCAGCCAGCGGCTCCATCCCAAGCATTGGGCGCGCGCCAAGGGCTTCTCAAACGGTATTCTCGCCGAGGGGCGGCACGTCTTCATCGCCGGCCAGATTGGTTGGAACGCCGAGCAGCGCTTCGAGAGCGACGACTTTGTCGCCCAGGTCGAACAAGCGCTGCGGAATATCGCCGAGGTTTTGGCCGAGGCCGCGGGAAGACCTGAACACGTCGTGCGGCTCACCTGGTATGTGTTGGACAAGAATGAGTATCTGGCGCGCTTGCGCGAGATTGGGGAGGCCTATCGGCGCGTATTCGGCCGGCATTTCCCGGCCATGACCTTGGTGCAGGTCATGGGCCTGGTGGAGGCGCGTGCAAAGGTCGAAATTGAGGCAACCGCCGTGTTGCCAGCACGCCCGAAGCGCGCGCCGCGCCCGGCTGCTCAAACCCGCGCGCCCGAGCCCAGCTAGCACCGGGAGCCAACCGACGATGGGAAAAAAAGCATATCGCTCGCGCATTACCGTGGAGGGTCTCGACCGCACCCCGCACCGCGCCTTCATGCGCGCCAGTGGCCTTGACGAGGCGGACTTCGACAAGCCGCGCATCGCCATCTGCGGCACGCAGGGGGACAATACGCCTTGCTCGATGTCGCTTGCTCCGCAAGCAGACGCCGCGCGCCTGGGCGTTGCCAGCGGCGGCGGCGTGCCGATCAGCTTCAGCACGATTTCGGTTTCCGATGGCGTGTCGATGAACCACAAAGGCATGCGGTTGAGCCTGATTTCTCGGGAAATCATCGCCGACTCCATCGAGGCGGTGATGCGCGCGCATGCTTATGACGCGCTCGTCGGCTTTGCCGGCTGCGACAAGACCCTGCCGGCCATGATGATGGCGATGGTGCGCCTCAACTGCCCCAGCGTGTTCGTCTATGGCGGGGCCATGCTGCCGGGGCATTGGCAGGGATCCGATGTCACGGTGCTGACGGCCTACGAAGGCGTCGGCCGCGTGCTTGCCAAGACGATGAGCGAGAGCGAGCTTTCGCAGTTGGAAGGCGCCTGCGCGCCGACCATCGGCTCCTGTCCCGGGCAGTTCACCGCCAATACGATGGCGATGGTGTCCGAAACACTGGGCCTGGCGCCGCCGGGCTCCGCCATGCTGCCCGCCGTCTATTCGCAGCGCCTCGCGCTGGCGCGCCGTGCCGGGCGGCGCGCGGCAGAAATTCTGCGCGACGGCGGACCCTTGCCCCGCGAGCTCGTCACCCGCAAGGCGTTGGAAAATGCGGCAGCCGCCGTGGCGGCGACCGGGGGTTCGACCAACGCCGGCCTGCACCTTCCCGCCATCGCGCACGAGGCCGGTCTTTGCTTTAGCCTGGAGGATGTCGCCGAGGTCTTTGCGCGCACGCCCCTGATCGCGGACCTGCAGCCCGGCGGCAGATACCTGGCCATCGACCTCTATCGCGCGGGCGGCACGGACGCCGTGCTCAAGGCGCTGCTCGCTGGCGGCTATTTGCACGGCGAGACGCTGACCTTGTCGGGCCAAACGCTGAAGCAGCACCTGGCCGCCGGCGCCGATCCGGACGGGGAAGTGGTGCGACCGGCGTCGCGGCCGTTACAGCCGACGGGGGGCTTGGCCGTCCTCAAGGGAAGCCTTGCCCCGGAGGGCGCCCTGATCAAGACGGCAGGCCTGACCAGCCCTGTGTTTGAGGGCTCAGCCCGCGTATTCGACAGCGAGGAGGCCTGCATGGCGGCGGTGGCGGCGCGCCAATATGGGGCTGGGGAGGCGCTGATCATCCGCTATGAAGGCCCGCGCGGCGGGCCCGGCATGCGCGAGATGCTGGGAGTGACGGCGCTGATCTATGGGCAGGGTATGGGGGAGAAGGTGGCCCTGATCACCGACGGGCGCTTTTCCGGGGCGACGCGCGGCATGATGGTGGGCTATGTCGGCCCGGAGGCCGAGCTGGGTGGCCCGATCGCCTTGGCGCGCACCGGCGACGGGGTGAAAATCGACTGCCGCGCCGGCACGCTCGATCTCCTGGTCGGCGCGACGGAGCTTGCCGCCCGCCGTGCGGCGCTGGCACCGAGGCCGCAACAATCCCTGGCCGGCGTTCTGGAAAAATATGCCCGATTGGTAGGACCGGCCCGGCTGGGCGCGACCACCCACTCGGGGGCGGCGGAGTGGCCAGCCGACTAGCTTGCAAGGCTCGGCCTCGGCGCGTCTGAGCAAAAGACCTTGACGCTGCCAGCGCCGCGATGGCCCATACAAGCACGGGAACCAGCGTTTGGGAGGATGACATGCATCGCAATGCCAGTTTCGGTTTATGTGCCATGGTCGCGGTCGGCCTTGTGGTGACCGGCGGCTGGTCCCGGGCTGCCGGTGCTCAAACCACGCTGACCATGTCGAGTTGGGTGTCGCCGTCGCATGCGCTCACCAAGGACGTGATGGTGGTGTGGGGGCAAAACGTGGAAAAGGCCAGCAATGGGCGCGTCAAGCTGCAGATGCTGCCGAAACATCCGTCGGCCCCTCCGGGCACCTTCGATGCCGTCAAGGATGGGCTGGTCGACGTTTCCTACGTGACGGCCAGCTACACGCCGGCTCGCCACGTGCTGCCGCTCTTACCGGAGCTGCCCGGCGGCGGCGCCACCGCGGAAATCAACTCGGTCGCATTCTCCCGCATCCACTGGAAGCATCTGCACGCCGTCGGCGAATATAAGGGCGTCAAGCTGCTCGCCGTCTTCACGCATGGTCCCGGCCAGATGTTCAATACCAAGCGCCCGATCACGAAGGTGGAAGACCTGGCCGGCATGAAAATCCGTTCGGGCGGCGGCATTTCCGAGCAGATGGCGCGCGCGCTGGGTGCGTCCGCCTTCGTCAAGCCGGCCCCGGAATCCTATGAGCTGTTGAGTTCCGGCGTGGCCGATGGCACGTTCTTTCCGCTCGAGTCGATCAACTCCTTCAAGCTCGGCACGGTCATCAAGTACGCCACGCTCTTCCCGGGCGGCTTTTACGGGTCGGCGTTCGGCTTTTTCATGAACGAGGACCGCTGGAACAAGCTCAGCAAGGAGGACCAGGAGGCGATCACCTCGGTCTCCGGAGAAGCGCTAGCGCGGCTGGCCGGCAAGGCCTGGGATGCCGCGGATCGCGCCGCCTTTGAGGAAATGAAAAGAGTGGGCATCCAGATCACCGAGGCCTCGCCGGAGCTCGTTCAGGGCGTCAAGGAGCGCGCCAAGCTCATCGAGGAGGAGTGGATCAAGCATGCCAGCGCAAAAGGTCTCGATGGCGCCAAGGTGCTGGCCGAGTTCCGTGAAGAGATCAAACGCGTTGCCGCGGGCAACTGAGGGAAAGCACGGTGGCTGGCAATCAGCTTGATGCTGGCTCCTGGCTCGATCGGCTGCTGGGAGCCGCGGCGGCGCTGCTGCTCCTGGCCTTGATGTTGCTGACGAGCGTCGACGTTGTCAGTCGCTATATCTTCAATTGGCCGCTGCGTGGCGCTTTCGAGATCACCGAGCTCCTGCTGCTCACGCTCATCTTCGCCGGGTTGCCGCTGGCATCGCGGGCTGGGGAGCACGTGACGCTCGACTTCATCGATCGTCCCCTGCCGCCCTGGGGCCGCCGGCTGCTGCGCCGGCTGATAGACCTGCTGTGCGGGGTCGTCGTCCTTGGCCTCGCCTGGCGCGTGTGGGTCAAGGCCGACAAGATCGCCGCCTACGGCGATACCACAGAAGTGCTGCGCCTACCGGTCAGCCCGTTCGTCTATGTGATGGCGCTGATGGTTGCCATCACCGGCGTGGTGCATCTCGTCAAGGCCGTCCTTCCGGGCAGCGACGAAGGCGCGGAGCCGGCTTTCGATCCAGACAAGATCTCCCCGACATGACGGAAGCCCTGATCGGACTGGGTCTCATGCTGCTGCTCGCCTTATTGCGCGTGCCGATCGCGCTCGCCATGGGCATCATGGGCTTTCTGGGCGTTGCCTATCTGCGTGACTGGAACTTTGCGCCGGCGATGGCGATGGTTGAGACCAAGGTCTACGAGACCGGACGCAACTACACCCTCTCCGTCGTGCCGCTCTTCATCCTGATGGGCAACCTGGTCACGCGTGCCGGCATGTCGCAGGAGCTCTTTCGCGCCGCCTATACCTTCATCGGCCATTTACGCGGCGGTCTGGCGATGGCGACGGTGGTCGCCTGTGCCGGTTTCGGCGCCATATGCGGCTCGTCGATCGCCACCGCCGCCACCATGGCCAAGGTCGCCTATCCGGCCATGAAGGGACTTGGTTACTCGGACCGGTTAGCGACGGGAGCCATTGCGGGCGGCGGCACGCTCGGCATCCTCATCCCGCCTTCGACGCTGATGGTGATCTACGGCGTCTTGACCGAAACCAACATCGGCAAGCTCTTCGCGGCCGGCGTGCTGCCGGGCGTCGTGGCCACTTTGCTGTTGTGCCTGGCCGTGCAGTGGACCGTGCTGGTCGACCCGGCGTCAGGCCCGCGCGGGGAGCGCTCGAGCTGGGCGGAGCGCTGGCGCGCGCTCAGGGGTGTATGGGCGGTGGTGGCGCTGTTCTTGGTGGTCATGGGCGGCATTTACGGCGGCGTGTTCACCGCCACGGAGGGCGCCGGCATGGGCGCCTTCGGCGCCCTCATCTTCGCCTTGGCGCGCCGGGCATTGAGCTGGCGCACGCTGATGGACGCCCTGGTTGAATCTGCGCGCACGACGGCGATGCTGTTTGCCATTCTGACGGGAGCGCTGATGTTTGCCGAGTTCGTCAACTACACGACGATGCCTGGCGATCTGAAGGACCTCGTCACCTCGCTCAACTTATCGCCGATCATGGTGGTCGCCGCGATCTGTGCCATTTACGTGATCCTTGGCACGGCGATGGAAGAACTGTCGATGATCTTGCTGACGGTGCCGATCTTCTTTCCGCTGATCGTCCATCTTGGCTTCGATCCAATCTGGTTCGGCATTCTGATTGTCGTCGTGGTGGAAATCGGGCTCATTAGTCCGCCCGTGGGCATGAACCTGTTTGTCATGAATGCCCTTCTGCCGCACGTACCCACGCGCGTGCTGTTCCGGGGCGTGCTGCCCTTCATGGTGGCCGACATCGTGCGGCTCGCCATCCTCATCGCCTTCCCGACGATTTCGCTCTGGTTGCCGAGCCTGATGCGCTGATAGCCGCACCTTGGCGGCCTATCGCGCCAAACGACCGAACAAAGCCAGCGCGGCAGACAAGCGACGCCCCAGACCTCAAGGCGGAGGTAGAAGGGACGGCGAAGCCCGAGCTGGGCCTCGCCGCAATCGCTCAGAACTTGTAGTTGAGAGCGGCGCGCACGACGTGCGCCGTCAAATCGACGCTGGTGGCCAGGTTGTTGTTGGTGCCGGCCTCAGCGTGATTGGCGTCGAAAACTTGCGCGTTGGCAGTGACTTTGCCGAAGTCCAGATAGAGGTATTCGCCGCGCAGCGTCCAGTTGCCGCCGAGCGCCAACTCCGCGCCGCCGCCCAACGTCCATCCCACCGCGCGTCCGTTGCTGGAACCCACGCCCTCGGCCGGAAAGGCCGAGACCGAGGTCAGCGAATTTTTCACATAGAGGTCGGTCGCCGCCACGCCGCCGGTCAGGTAGATCAGGGTTTGCGGGCTAACGAGCCAACCGAGACGGCTGCGGGCAGTCACCAGCCAGTCCGTGTCGAAGGAGGTGGCAACGGTCACGAAATTGTCTGGACCGGCCTGCCTGGTGCCTGCGCGCGCGGCCCCCAACTTGAAGGACTGAACATCAAGCTCGAAGCCGAAGAGCGCACTGCCCCTCTGCAGGTTGACGCCGGCCTGCGCGCCCCCGAGGAAGCTCCGGTCGGACATGCTGCCGGTACCGGCCGCGGCGAGCGCGCCCAGCTGGTTCTGTGCAAACGGACAATCGTTGCCCTTGTCGGTACCGTCGATCGTCTTGGTATCATTGCACACGGCAGCGCTGCCCGCGTCGGCCTCACCCCAGGCCATGCCGGCGTTGATGCCGACATAAAACCCCGACCAGGTGAAGGGCCGCCCTTGCTGAGGGAGGCCATCCAACTTCTGGCTGAGACCCAGGCGGCCGCCGAGCGTTTGATCGTCACCGGAGGCTTCGAAGTAGAGCGCTGCGCCGAAGGTCGTATTGCCCTGGGTGTAGGTCACACCGACATCGACGCCGCCATATAAATGGTCTTGTTGCAGCCGAACCGTGCCAAACTCGGTGGGATCGACAAAGAAGTCGAAGCCGCTGCGATAGCCCCACTCCTGGCGCAGGTAGCCTTGGATGTAGGGGCGCAGGTAGGCGCCCTCGGCCAACGCCATGTTGCTGAAAAGCGTGGCGGCGGCGGTGCCGGTAAACGTCGAAAACGTATACTTTTGCTCGTTGCCGAAGACGTTTTTGAAACGCTGGCCGGTATTGTGCACATAGCCGAGCGACCCGCGCAGGTCGAGCTTGGGCCCGCTCGGTCCGGCCAAATCGAAAACCTGACCGGCCGTCAAGGTGGCGAGCATCCCCGCCGTGCCGAAGGTGTAGCGATTGTGGTTGCAGCCTGTGGGATGGGCCGGGTTGTCGTAGCCGCAATCGTCGACGCTATCGTGCAAGGTGGTCTGCCCCCACGTGCCGACCAGGGTTGCCAGCGCATAGGTGTTGCGCAAAGACCAAAGCGCGGTGCCACCAAAGATGATCGACTGGTTTTCGGCGCTGCCGGACTGATTGGGATCGAGCACAGACAGCGCATTGGACTTGAGATCGAGCGAAACATCGTTGTGCCCAACGAAGCCGCTCACCTTCATTTGCCCGCCGAGCACGGTGCCCGGCAGGCCGACAACGACGTTGGCGAAGGCGGAGGTTTCGGTCGTGTCGAAGGAGAACGATTGTGTGAGCCCCGGCGCGCGCAGCGCATCATGATCGGAGCTGCGCAGTCTGCCGCTCGAGAATGAGCCGAGGGCGCCAGAGCTCGCCCCTCCGCCCGCGGACCCGCCCAGGACCTGGCGCTCGATCAACACCTGCTCGTTCTGCGATACGGCATCGGCCAGGGACCGACCGGTGGCGGCATTGATCGGCCCCCCCGTGAGGCTCTGCGCGGTGGCCTCCGACGCGATAAACAACGTCGCCAGGCCGAAACAAACGCGCGAAATCTTCCGCAACGGCTGGCGATCCCGGCCAGCACCCCGCACCCGCTGCATTGCACACTCCATCAACGCCAACCCCGTGCCAGGCTAGCGTAGGCCGGCGCGGTCGCGAAACCTCGGGCCTGCCGGGCACGGACGATTGAGGTACGCACTGTTGCGAGAGGGCAACCGCGGGCAAAACCCAAACCGCCGCGGCGCGCCGAAGACACAAGGGAGTTGTGCCAGGCGGTGCGTGGCGTAAAGGGCTGGAACGTCTCCATTTTCAAGTTTGCCGGGCAAGCCCGGCGCCGGACCGGCGTGCGCCCATGGGTTGCTCGGCCTCCCCGGGGCGCTGCGGGTGGCTTGAGACCTCGCGGCCCCCACGCCGCGGGCTTCCGTCCCGGCCCCTGCGGCACCGGCAAGCCGCGGCTGCCCGCTCCTCACGGCCCTTTTCTTTCCACCAGCGATCGCCAAGATAGGGCCGATCTCGAGCCTGCGCCGTCTTGCACGAGGGATGGCTGCCAAACAAACTGGGCGCCCGGAGCCGCTGGGCCAATTTGGGAGTGGAATGCCATGGCGAATGGAGCTGCGGTGAAGCCAGTGGTGCGCTTTGAGATCGAGGATGGCATTGGCATCATCACCATCGACAATCCGCCGGTCAACGCCTTGGGCCCGGGCGTGCGCGACGGCATTATCGAGGCGCTGGAGACGGGCGAGGCTGATCCTGCCGTCAAAGCCATGCTGATGATCGGCGCGGGCCGCAGCTTTATTGCCGGTGCCGATATTCGCCAATTCGGCAAGCCGCGAGCGCAGCCGAAGCGCCCGGTGCCCGATGTGCTCGATGCCAGCTCCAAGCCGGTCGTGGCCGCAATCCACGGATATGCGCTGGGAGGTGGGCTGGAGCATGCGCTCGCCTGCCACTACCGCGTCGCCGTGCCAAGCGCCAAGGTCGGACTGCCGGAGGTCCTGATCGGCATCTTGCCGGGCGGCGGCGGCACGCAGCGGCTGCCACGCCTGATCGGGCCGAGGCGGGCACTCGAGATGATCGTCTCGGGCCGACATGTGCCCACCGAGGAAGCCAAAGCGCTGGGCATCATTGACGAGATCCTGCCGGGCAGCGACCTGCGGGCCGAAGCCATCGCCTACGCGCGAGGCATCGCCGATCGGCGACCGCTGCCGCGCGTGCGCGACAAGGCCGACCGGCTCGAGGAGGCCCGGTCCGACCCCGGCATGTTTGAGGACATGCGCAAGGCCATTGCCCGCAAAGCCGGCAAACAGAAAGCGCCCTATCATTGCATCCATTGCGTCGAGGCTGCCATGACCCAGCCCTTCGATGAGGGCATCGCCACGGAGCGGCGGCTGTTTGCGGAACTGGAGAACACGGAGGAAGCCAAGGCACTGCGCTACGCATTCTTCGCCGAGCGGGAAGTCGCCAAAATCCCAGGCCTGCCAAAGGATCTGAAGCTGCCCGAGATCAAAGGCGCCGCGGTCGTCGGTGCCGGTACCATGGGCGGCGGCATTGCCATCAGCTTTGCCGACCACGGCTTTCCCGTGAAGCTGTTGGATGCCTCGCCAGAGGTCCTCGCCAAGGGCCTGGCGAGAATCCGCAACACCTACGCCACCAGCGTCAGGCGGGGCAGCCTCACGCAGGCGGAGATGGATCGGCGCCTGGCGCTGATCGAGCCGGTCGAAGGTTATGAGGGCATTGCCGAGTGCGATGCGGTGATCGAGGCCGTATTCGAGGAGATGCCGGTGAAGCAGGAGGTATTCGCGAAACTCGATAGCGTCATGAAGCCAGGCGCGCTCCTGTTCTCGAACACCTCGGCCTTGGACATCGATGCGATCGCCAGCGTCACGACGAGACCCGAGGCCGTGGCTGGAACGCACTTTTTCGTCCCTGCCAATGTCATGAAGACCTTTGAGGTGGTGAACGGGGCAAAGACCTCGCCCGTCACCTTGGCCACCGCCATGAAGCTTGGGCGTGACATCGGCAAGATCAGTGCCTACGCCGGCAATTGCGACGGGTTTGTCGCCAATCGCACGCGCATTCCCTTCAACCTGGAGCAAGGCCTGATGGTCGAAGAAGGGGCCATGCCCGAACAGGTGGACAGGGTCATGGTCGAGTTCGGCTACCCGGTGGGTCCTTTTGCCGTCAACGACATGTCCGGGCTCGATATCAGCTATGCCACCCGCAAGCGGCGCGCGGCGGCCGATCCCAACTATCGCGGCCTGCCCATCACCGACCGGCTGGTGGAGATGGGCCGCCTGGGGCAGAAGACCGGAGCCGGCTGGTATCGCTACGCCAACAACGATCGCACGCCCATCGTCGACCCCGAGGTGCACCAAATCATCAAGACCGTGGTTGGCGAGTTGGGCATCACCCAGAAAAGCTTCACGGACGAGGAAATCCTGCACCGGCTGCTGTTTTCCTCGCTCAACGAAGCCTGCAAGATCCTCGAGGAGGGCAAGGCCCTGCGCGCCAGCGACATCGACGTGATGTGGCTCAATGGCTTCGGCTTCCCGCGCTACCGCGGCGGCTTGATGTATTGGGCCGATCAGATCGGCGCCCGCCAGGTTTACAACCAGGTGGCGATCTGGCACCAGCGCTACGGTGCGCGCTGGAAGCCCTCGGCCTTGCTGCACCAAGTGGCCGAGGGCGGGGGCTCGTTGCGCGAAGTGGCGGCCCGGATGCCGAGTTAGGCCGCGCGAGGGCGAGGCAGTCATGAATTTCGATTTCAGCGATGACCTCAAGACGCTCCGCGAGCAGGCGCGCAGATTTCTGCGCGAGCGTTGTCCTGTCGCGCTGGTGCGGCGCATTCTTGACGGACCGGAGCCCTATGACCGCGGCCTCTTCAAGGAAATCGCCGCCATGGGCTGGACGGGCGCGGCCATTCCGGAGGCGCTGGGTGGCGCGGGGCTCGGCCATCTCGGGCTGTGCGTGCTCGCCGAGGAGCTGGGTTCGGTGCTGGCACCAACACCCTTCTCCTCCTCGATCTATCTGGCGGCGGAAGCCATCATGGTTGCCGGCAGCCAAGCGCAGAAGGAGACTTGGTTGCCGAAACTCGCGAGCGGCGAGATCGTTGGCACGCTGGCCGTGGCCGAAGGCCCGGCCAAGGCCGATCTACGCAAGCTGCGCACGACCTTTCGCAACGCGACCCTGACGGGAGAAAAGCTGCCGGTGCCGGACGGCGACGTGGCCGACCTGGCCGTGGTGGCAGCCCAGGGCGAGCGCGGGCTGCTGCTCACGCTGGTCGACCTCAATGCAGTGGGCGTCGTACGCCATCCCGTCGAAACCATCGATCCAACGAGGTCGCATGCGCGCATTGCCTTCGACGGGGCGGCCGCGGAAGTGCTCGGCGAGGCAGGTACGGGGGAGGCTTCGCTGCGCCGGGTCGAGGAGCGCGCGGCGGTGCTCTTTGCCTTCGAACAGGTGGGCGGCGCGCAAAGGTCATTGGAAATGGCGCGCGACTACGCCGTGGAGCGCTACGCCTTTGCTCGGCCGATCGGTTCCTTTCAGGCGATCAAACACAAGCTTGCCGACGTCTATGTTGCGATCGAGCTCGCGCGGGCCAATGCCTACTATGGCGCCTGGGCCTTGAGCCGAGACGCTGCCGAGTTGCCGCTGGCGGCGGCAGCGGCACGGATTTCGGCCAACGAAGCCTATTTTTTGGCGGCCAAGGAGAACATCCAAGTGCATGGTGGCATGGGGTTCACCTGGGAATTCGACTGCCACCTTTACTATCGCCGGGCCAAGCTGTTGGGCCTGGCGCTGGGCAGCACCAGGCGCTGGAAAGAGCGCCTGATGGTTGAGCTCGAGACGGCGAACGCTCCGTTGTGATGGGAGGGAGCATGGATTTCGAAGACACGCCAGAGGAAGCCGAATTTCGCGCCGGTGTGCGCGCCTTCTTGGCCAAGGCGGCCAAGCCGCGCGCGCCAGGTACCGGTATGGTTTATCGCGCCGGCAATGAGGATCCCGAGTTTCGCGAGCGGGCCAAGGCCTGGCAGGCGAGCAAGGCAGCTGCGGGTTATGCGGGGATCACCTGGCCGACGCCGTGGGGTGGACGCGGCGGCACGCCTATCCAGCAGGTGATCTACGATCAGGAAGAGGCAAAGTATGCGGTGCCGCGCGGCCTGTTCGATATCGGGCTTGGCATGTGCATCCCGACCCTGTGCACCTGGGGCACGCAGGAGCAGCGCGACCGCTTCGCCGGCAAGGCGCTGCGCGGCGAGGAGATCTGGTGCCAACTGTTTTCCGAGCCCGCTGCCGGCTCCGATCTCGCCGGCCTGCGCACGCGCGCCGAGCCCGACGGTCGCGACTGGATCATCAATGGGGAGAAGATTTGGACGTCGGGCGCCCACTATTGCGACTATGGCGTACTCGTCACCCGCAGCGATTTCTCGGCCAAGAAGCACGACGGCATGACCTATTTTTTCCTCGACATGAAGTCGCCGGGAATCGAGATCCGGCCGATCAAGCAGATGTCGGGCGCCTCACACTTCAATCAAGTGTTTTTCAAGGACGTGCGCGTGCCGGACAGCCAGCGCCTGGGTGCGGTGGGCCAGGGCTGGAAAGTGGCGCTGACGACGCTGATGAACGAGCGCTACACCATCGGCGGGCGTGTCGGGGCCGGCGTTGAGGACATCTTCGAACTCGCGCGCCGGCTGGAGCTTGGCGATGGCCCCGCGCTGAAGAACGGAGCCGTCCGCGACAAGCTTGCCGATTGGTATGTGGCAAGCCAAGGGCTCAAGTACACGAACTTCCGGGCGATGACGGCACTTTCTCGAGGCGAAACGCCGGGACCGGAGTCCTCGCTTGGCAAGCTGGTCAACGCCTCGATGCTGCAGAATATCGCCGCCTTTGCCATGGATCTGATGGATGAGGGCGGCGTGCTGTGCGACCCTGAGCTGGCGCCCGTGGCCGCCGCGTTTCAGCAGACGCTTCTGACCTCGCCGTCTGCGCGCATCGCCGGCGGCTCCGATGAGATCATGCGCAACATCATCGCCGAGCGCGTGCTGGGCTTGCCTGCCGAGGTTCGCATCGACAAGACCGTGCCGTTCAACCAGCTGCCAATCGGCAAGCGATGAGGCCGCGCGCCGTCGCAGCGTTTGAAAGCGCAGCAGGGCACAGGGGGTGAACCATGCAGCAGCAACGCCCGCTAACGCGCCGGCGGCTGGTGGCAGGCTTGGCAGCGCTGGGGCTGACGAGCGGCGCGGGACGACCCGTTCGCGCCCAAGGCGATCCAGGCCAGCGCTTCCCGGTGAGACCGATCAGGCTCATCGTGGGATTCGGGCCCGGCGGCGGCAACGACCTGTTGGCGCGCCTGCTGGCGCAAAAGCTCAGCGAGCGGCTGGCCCAGCCGGTGCTGGTCGAAAACAAGCCCGGCGCGGGCGCCATGATCGCCACCGAATTGGTGGCCAAGGCTGCCCCCGACGGCTACACGCTGCTCGTCGGCGCGACGGGTGCCATGACCATCAACCCGGCCGTCTACAGTAAGCTGCCCTACGACACGTTACGCGACTTCGCACCAATCGCGATGATTGCCTCCTTCCCGCTGCTTCTTTGTGTCAAGGCCGAGGCGCCGGCGCGAACGCTGGCGGAGCTGGTCGCCTACAGCAAGGCAAATCCGGCACAAGCCAACTATGCGAGCTCCTCGGCCGCCTTCCAGCTTGCCACCGAACTCTTCAAGCTGAAGACCGGGGCGCCGCTCGAGCACGTCGCCTACAAGAGCAGCGGCGAGATGGTGACGGCGGTGGTCGGCGGCGAGGTCCTGCTGGCGCTGGCGGACGCGCCCGCGGTTGCGGGCCACATCAAGGCCGGGCGGATCAGGGTGCTCGCCCACACGGCGAGCGAGCCGATGCGGGAGTACCCGGAGGTGCCAAGCATGCTAGAGGCCGGTGTGCCCGATCTGGCTCTGCGCTTGTGGTCCGGACTGTTTGCGCCCGCGGCCACACCCGACGCCATCGTCGAGAGGCTGGCAAAGGAGGTGAGCCAGATCCTCGACCTGGCCGACGTGCGAGAGCGCCTGGCCGGGCTCGCCGTCGATCCGGGCGGCGTTTCGCGTGCGGCATTCGCCGCGCAAATCGCCGAGGAGATCCCGCGCTGGACGCGCACTGCCAAAGCCGCCAACATAAGACTGGATTAGGAGGGCAAGGACCGCGGATGCCCGGCACAGAACCCACCTCACAGCCCACCGCCGCCGATGTCATTCTGGCGTCGCTGCGGCGCCATGGGGTTGAGTTCTTTTTCGCCAATCCGGGTACCGATTTCCCGCCCATCGTGGAAGGCTTCGCGCGTGCCAAGCTGCGGGCGCGCGAGGTGCCACGGCCCATCCTGGTGCCGCACGAGAACCTAGCGGTGGGCATGGCCCACGGCGCTTACCTGATGACGGGCGCGCCACAGACCGTCATGGTGCATGTGAACGTCGGCACGGCCAACACCATTAATCTCCTCGCCAATGCCGCGCGTGATCGCGTGCCCCTCCTCTTGATGGCCGGGCGCTCACCGATCCTGGAACAGGGCGCGTTCGGCTCTCGGAGCCGACCGATCCACTGGGCCCAGGAGATGTTCGATCAGGCGGGCATGGTGCGAGAATTCGTCAAGTGGGACTACGAGCTGCGCAATCCGGAGCAAGCGGGCATGGTGGTGGCACGCGCGCTGGAAGTGGCAATGGCCGAGCCGCGCGGACCCGTCTACCTGACGCTGCCGCGCGAGCCGCTGTCGGCGGCGACGGAAGCCGATAGCAGCGCCGCGCCACGGCAGGCGCCTTCGCTTGCCCATCCCGACCCGGCCCTGATCGATCGTCTGGCGGACTGGCTGCTCGCGGCGCAGGCCCCCCTCCTCATCGCCTCCAGCCTTGGCCGCACGCGCGAGGAGGTTGCGCATTTGGCTGAGATCGCCGAGCGCTTCGCCGTACCGGTGGTGGCGCACACACCGCGCTTTCTTTGTCTACCAAGCGACCATGCATGGCACCACGGCTTCGACCCACATCCGCTGCTCGACGACAGCGATCTGATCGTTGTCGTGGAGGCCGATGTGCCATGGATGCCAAACGCGAAGGCGCCATCGCCAGCCGCGCGCGTGGTCCACGTTGGCGAGGACCCGGCCTACCTGCGCTATCCGATGCGCTCCTATCCGAGCCACATGTCCATCCGGGCCAACGCCGGTGCCGCCCTGAGCGCGCTCAAGGGGAGCCTGCAGCGGCGCGCCGAGGCTCAGAACCCCAGTTTGGCGCAGCGCCGCGCCTGGGCCCTGGCGCGGGCTGCCGCGCTGCGAGAGAAGGCAGCGGCGAGCCTGGGCGCGGAGGCTCCCTACATCTCGCCCGCTTATTTGAGCCAGTGCGTGAGTGAGATGGCAGGCGCGGACGGACTGATTTTCAACGAATATCAGCTGCGCCTCGAGCACTGCGCCCGCACGCAACCGTTGACCTATTTTGCGCTCAGCCCCGCCGGCGGACTTGGCTGGAGCGTCGGCGCGGCACTCGGTGCCAAACTCGCTGCGCCTGAGCGCTTCATTACAGCGGTCATCGGCGACGGTGGCATGATTTTCGCCAACCCAACCGCTTGCCATTGGGTGGCGGAGGCCCATCGGCTCCCGATCGTGACCGTGATCTTCAATAACGCACGCTACGGGGCGGTGCGCAACGCCACCATGGCGATGTTTGCTTCCGGCGCGGCCGGGCGCGAGAACGGATTGGGTCTAGCCGACCTTTCGCCGAGCCCGGCGTTCGAGCGCTATGCGCAAGCGCATGGGGCCCACGCAGCGCGCGTCGAACGGCCGGCCGACCTGCGCGAGGCCTTGTTGGCGGCACGCAAGGCCGTCCTCCTCGAGCGCCGGCACGCTCTCGTCAATGTCATCACGCCCTATTGACGCGCACGCTAAAGCCCTACGCCTGCGCCTTTGCCGCCAATCGCTCGCGCACGTTCCCCAAGTGCTCGCGTCCCCAGTAGAGCTCGCCGTCGGCGAACAGGAAGCTCGGGACGCCAAACACGCCGGCGGCCTCCGCTTGGCCGCGAACCTCATCCAGCGCGCGCGGGCCCGCACCGCCGAGGAAGGCGAAGAATTGGGCGCTGGGCGCGCCACATTGCTCGAGGACCTCCGCCAGGGCTTGCGGGTTCTCCAGGTCCAAGGCGCGCTGCCAAAAGCGCTCGAACACGCGATCATGATAGTCGCGAAGAACGCCATGCTGTTTGGCGTAGAGCATGCCGATATTGGCAAGCGAGGAATCGACGATCTTCTTGGGTCCGAGGATGGTCAGGCCGCGCCGGTTGGCCTCGCGCCGACAGTCCATATAGCTGTACTTGACCCGGCGCCACTGGTGCGCATTGCGGTTCTCCTCCACCACATTGCCCGCCGCATCCACGCGGGCGCTGCCCAGATAGGCCGGAATATCGAGGGTATAGGGTAGCCAGTCCACCCGCGCGCCCGTCTCGCGCTCCAGATCGTAGATGAGATCCTTAGCCAAGTAGGCGTATGGGCTCTTGTAGTCGGAGTAGACCTTAATCGTGGGGGCCGACATGAACTGCTCCGCAAAGGCGGCCGTGGCAAGGCCTCGCAGGCCCGCTACATTGGCGGCCCAGGAGGGCCTAGCCTCGCAGGGTGATGGGGCCCTGTCCAGGGTAGCGGGCTACTCCCTGAACGCCTTGCTGCGCGTTGTGCGTACCGCGGGCAGCAGCAGGATGCCGAGCGCCAGCACCGCGACCAGCAGCATGGCCGCACTGATCGGGCGTTGTAAAAAGATTATGGGGTCGCCGCGCGACAGGGTCAGCGCGCGGCGCAGATACTCCTCCATCATCGGACCCAGAATATAGCCCAACAGCAAGGGCGCCGGCTCACAACCGAGCTTGAGAAAAGCGTAGCCAAGGACGCCGAAGAGCGCCAGCAGGTAGACGTCGACGGCGCTGTTGGAAAGTGACAAGACGCCGACGGCGGCGAACAGCAAAATGCTGGGATACAACAGGTTGTAGGGCACGCTCAGAAGGCGCACCCACAAGCCGATCATCGGCAAGTTCAAGAGCAACAGGAACAGGTTGCCAATCCACATGGAGACGATGACGCCCCAGAACAGCGGAGCCTGTTCGAGCATCACGTTGGGGCCGGGCCGGATACCCTGGATGATCATGGCGCCGATCATCAGCGCCATCACTGGATTGGACGGGATGCCCAGGGTCAGCATGGGGATAAAGGAGGTTTGGGCACCCGCATTGTTCGCCGCTTCGGGCGCGGCGACACCTTCGATGGCACCTGTGCCGAACTCCCGGGCACGCGGCGATAGTCTCTTTTCCAGGGCGTAGGCGGCAAACGAGGCCAAGAGTGCGCCGCCGCCCGGCAGAATGCCGAGCAGCGAGCCCAGCGCGGTCCCGCGCAGGATAGGCGCAATGATGCGCCGGCGCTCCTCGCGGTTGGGCATGAGCTCCTTGATCGCTTGCACCAGCAGGGCGCGTGTCCCGTGGTCTTCAAGGTTGCGCACGATTTCGGCGATTCCGAACACCCCCATGGCGACGACCACGAAATTGATGCCGTCACTCAGCGCAGAAACGCCAAAGGTGAAGCGCTGTGTGCCGGAGGTCACGTCGGTGCCGACGAGACCCAAGAGCAGACCAAGCACCACCATGCCGAGCGCATTGAGGAGCGAACCCTGTGCCAGCACAATGGAGGCGATCAGCCCCAGCACCATCAGCGAAAAATACTCCGGCGCCTGGAATTTGAGGGCCAGATTGCCGAGCGGCGGGGCCAGGCAGGCGATGACGAAGGTCGCCACCGTGCCGGCGAAGAACGAGCCGACGGCGGCGGTGGCGAGCGCGGCGCCGGCGCGCCCCTGACGCGCCATCGCGTGACCATCGAGGGCCGTGACGATGGAAGAGGATTCGCCGGGGAGATTGATCAGGATCGCCGTCGTGGACCCACCGTATTGCGCCCCGTAGTAGATGCCGGCCAGCATGATCAAGGCCGAATCGGCCGGCAGCGTCAGGGTTGCCGGCAACAGCATGGCGATGGTGGCAACTGGCCCGAGCCCGGGCAGGACGCCAACCAAGGTCCCGATCAGGACGCCGAGGAAGCAATAGCCCAGGTTCAACAGCGTGAGTGCGGTCGCCCACCCGGTGGCGAGATTGGCAAGGATGTCCCCCATCCGACGTCACCCCCAAAGGCGCAGGATGGGAAACGGCAACCCGAGCAGGAGCCCGAACACGGTTGCGCAGAAGAGGCCGAGCGCGAAGGCAAGCGCCAGGGCCTGGCCGAGGCGGGCGCTGGAGCTTGCCGCGCTTGAGATCAGCACCAGGCTCACGCTGGCCACGACAAGACCCCAGCGCTCGACGGTCAAACCGAAAATGAGGACCCCCACGGTCACCAGCACGAGCGCCTTGCTCGCAATGCCGCCGATGGCGACGGGCGCTCTCGCCCAAGCGCGCAGCATGGCGGCGATGCCGATGCCCATCAGAAGGAGGGCCAGCAGTTGGGGAAAATAACCAGGGCCCATGCGCCGGGCGCTGCCCATGGGGTAGTGCTGGGCCAACACCAGGAATGCCGATCCGAAGGCCAGAAAGATGAAGCCGGCCAGGAAGTCTTTGACGTTAAGCCGGGGCATGGCAAGGGCTCAAAATGGCTGGAGATGGCCCACCTTAGCCGATGAGCGCAACCCCTGTCCGGCGCACAGGGTGGCCGGCGTAGCGGCGCTGAGCCGACCGAGGCAGGCGGGGCACACGTGCCCAAAAGGATCGAGCGCGGGCGCAATGGCCTCAATAGCCTCACTAGCCTAGGGGGGGCGGGTGGGATGAACGCGCAAGGACGCCCCTTCCCCCAACGCTTTTAGGGGCCAGGCCAAAAGCGCGGGGGACGGCTGGGGCATCGAGCGGCTGCGGGGGCGGGTGGCTCGGCCCGCGCCGATCGCGGCTGGCCGCGCGCGCGACGGAAGCCAAGCCCGGGGGGAGAAGGGGCCCGGCGTTCGGGTCGAGCTCGCCTTGTCGGCTAGACGAACAGCCCCGCCGCGGCGTAGGTGAGGGCGGCGACGGCGGCGGCCGCCGGCAGGGTCAAGATCCAGGCCGTGACCACGTCGCTGGCGACGTTCCAGCGAACGGCCGAGACGCTCCTGGCGGCGCCCACGCCCACGATTGCCCCGGTGATCGTATGGGTCGTCGATACGGGAACGCCAAACTCCGTGGCGACAAAGAGCGTGAGCGCGCCGCCCGTTTCCGCACAAAACCCTTGCATTGGGGTAAGGCGCGTAATCCTCGACCCCATCGTCTTCACAATGCGCCAGCCGCCGAACAGCGTGCCCAGTGCCATCGCCGCCTGGCAGCTGAGGACCACCCAAAAGGGCACATAGAATTCGGGGCCCAAATGGCCTTGTGCGAACAGCAGTCCGGCAATGATACCCATGGTCTTTTGCGCATCGTTGCTGCCGTGCCCCAACGAATAAAGTGCCGCGGAGACGAACTGGAGGCGCCGGAACAGGCGGTCGACCGCGAAGGGAGTGCTAGCAAGGAAGGTCCAGGAGACGATCAGCACCAAGACGAGCGCCAAGGCGAAACCGACGGCGGGCGAGACGACGATCGCGCTGACCGTCTTCAGCACCCCTGTCCAGACAATCGCGCTGAGCCCGGCGCTTGCGAGCCCCGCACCGATCAGCCCGCCGATCAGGGCATGCGAGCTACTCGACGGGATCCCGGCCCACCAGGTGACCAAGTTCCAAACGATCGCCGCCAGCAAGGCGGCGAAGATGACGCGCGGTGTTACGACGGCTGGATCGACGAGACCGGTACCCAGCGTTTGCGCCACGTGCAGGCCGAAGAACAAAAAGGCGATGAAATTGAAGAACGCGGCCCAGAGCACGGCCGCCCGCGGCGGTAAAACCCTGGTGGAAACGATGGTTGCAATGGAGTTAGCGGCGTCGTGCAGGCCGTTGAGGAAATCGAACAGAAGGGCGACGGCGATCAAGCCGAACAGCAGACCTAAGCCGGCAGCATCCATGTGCCATCCTCGCCCGGTCTAGACGTGTTCGATGACGATGCCTTGTAGTTGATTGGCGATGTCATCGAAGCGGTCGACACTTTTTTCCAGGTGATCGTAGATCTCGTTGCAGCGCACGAATTCCATGGTATCGCCGCGCTTTGCCTGCTGATAGAGCTGCTTGAGACCTTGATCGTAGATTTCATCGGCCCGCCCCTCGATGCGGCTCAGCTGCTGGCAGATCTCGTTCAACTGCCCGGCGTGCTGGCCGATGTTGGCCAGCAACGGCATGGCTCGGCGCACCAGCTCGGAACACTCACGGATACTATCGGCGACGCTGCGCATCTGCGGCGCAAAGCTCAGCATTTCGAAGAGCACGATGGCCTTTGCCGTCTTTTGCATCTGATCGATGGCATCGTCCATGGCCGTGATCAGATCCTTGATGTCGCCGCGGTCAAAGGGCGTAATGAAGGTACTGCGCACGCCGATCATGACCTCGCGGGTGATGGCGTCGGCCTCCTCCTCCTGGCGCATCACGACCTGACAGTGATCCAGCACCGCTTCGCCACCATCGAGCATACGGCGCAGCGCCTCGGCTGCGGCGGCAATGCACGCCGCATGGCGTTCGAATAAAGGAAAGAATTTCTCCTCCCGAGGCAGCAGCCGTTGAAACCAGTCAAGCATCGCCGAAGGCTCATGAGCGAGGTTGGAAGCCTATGCGCCTCAAGCGGGCCGCGCCTGCTTTTTTGTAGTTTGTCGGGGCGAAGACGACAAGGCCGGGCTCGGCGCCGTGGAGGCGGGCCTGCCGGCTCGCGCCCGCCCACACATGAAACACGAGGGTGGAGGTATCGCGGATTTCGCGGCTCGTGCACAATGGCAGCTGAAGCGCCGCCTTTGCCCGCCGCGGCAATGACGGCACGATTGAGCCATTGGCCAGGACATCGTGTGGCCGCGACGAAGGATGTGCGAATGACCCCAACGCAAGCGCGCAACAGCGACCTCGATAGCGCCCTGGCCGAGGCGCGCGAGCGCTACAGTGCCGCCCGTCCCGCGAGCGAACGCATCCATCGGGCAGCCCGTGCCGTTCTGCCCGGTGGCAACACACGCTCGGTTCTGTTCTACACGCCGTTTCCGACGGCGATGGTGCGCGGACAGGGCTGTGCTCTCGAGGACGTGGATGGTCACCGCTACCTCGACTTCTGTGGCGAGTACACGGCTGGACTGTTCGGCCATTCCGAGCCACGCATCCAGGCCGCCTTGCACGCGGCGATCGATCGTGGCCTCAATTTGGCCGCGGTCGGCGAACGTGAAGCTCAGTTCGCCGCGCTCTTGTGCGCGCGCTTCCCCTCCCTGCAACGCGTGCGCTTCACCAACAGCGGTACCGAGGCCAACATGATGGCACTTGGTGCCGCGCGTGCCTTTTCCGGCCGTCCAGGAATTCTTGCCTTTCGCGGCGGATACCACGGCGGGCTTCTCACGCTGGTGGGCGGCGGCAGTCCCATCAATTCGCCGATTCCGATCACCTTGGCCGACTACAACGATACGGAGCAAACGCTCGAAGTCCTGCGCGCGCATGCCGCCGAAATCGCCGCCGTCATCCTGGAGCCGATGCTGGGTTCGGGCGGCTGCATACCGGCGCATCCGGAATTTCTGGCGGCGCTCCGCGAAGTCAGCCGCGAACTCGGGGTTTTGCTGCTGTTTGATGAGGTGATGACCAGCCGGCATTCCTCGGGCGGCCTGCAAAAGCTGCGCGGCGTGACACCGGATCTCAGCACATTCGGCAAGTATATGGCCGGCGGCATGAGCTTCGGTGCCTTCGGCGGTCGTGCCGATGTGATGGACCTTTTCGATGCCCACCGGCCCGGCGCCCTGATCCATTCGGGGACCTTCAACAACAACGTCATGAGCATGGCGGGCGGGATGGTCGCCATGGGCGAGATCTTCGACGCGGCGGCCGCCGACGCGCTGTTCGCGCGCGGCGAGGTCTTGCGCGCAAAGCTAAATGCCATTTGTCGTGCGCGTGGTGTCGAGATGCACTACAGCGGCGTCGGCAGCATGATGCACCCGCATTTTCGCCGCGGACCGATTGAGCGCCCCTACGCTCCCACTGCCAGGGAAGATGCTCTGCGCGAACTTTACTTCTTCGATCTGCTGGCCGCCGGGATCTACGTCGCACGGCGCGGCATGATCGCGCTGAGCCTGCCAATCGGGGCCGCCGAGTGCGAAAGCCTGCTTGCGGCCGTCGAGGAATTTTGCACTTTGCGCGCCCCCTTCCTGTCAGGGCCTTGAGCTCTGGCCACACTCCGACCGCCGAGCCGTGTTGACCGCGCCCGGTCGACCAATGCATGCTCGCGGGCCCCGCCTGCGACAATCACCGTCTTCAGGACCACCATGCTCCCTGCCACTGATCCGATCACCGTCTCCGTGGTCCAGCACCGGCTGCGGGCCATTGTCGAGGAGATGGGCGAGGCGATGCTGCGCACGTCCTATTCGCAAATCCTCAACTCCAGCCGTGACTTTTCGACGGCCCTTTGCGATCCGGAGGGGCGGCTGGTCGCCCAGGCCGAACACGTACCGATCCACGTCGGTGCTCTGCCTTTTGCGGCGCGCGCCGTGCACGACTTCTTCAAGGGGCGGATCCAGCCGGGCGATGTTTACCTTCTGAATGATCCCTATTGTGGGGGCAACCACCTGCCCGATCTGACCGTGTTCGTGCCGGTTTTCGACGAGGGGCGGCTGGTGTTCTGGTCGATCAACCGCTCGCACCAGAGCGACATCGGCGGGGCCACACATGGTGCCTATAACGCCGGAGCTACCGAGATTTACCAGGAAGGGCTGCGTATTCCACCCCTCAGGCTCTATGAGCAGGGCCAGCGCCGCGACGACGTATACGAAATGATCGTGCTCAATGTGCGCCATCCGCGCGACTTTCGCGGCGATCTGGCGGCCATGATCGGCTCAGCGCGGATCGGCGAGCGCCGTCTCGGACAGCTGCTGGCTGAATTTGGCTCAGCCGTCACGCACGCAGCGGTAGCGGCGGTGCTCGATGGGGCCGAGCGCCAAGTGCGCGCCATCATCGCCGCCTGGCCGGATGGTAGCTATGCCGGCGAGGCCTTTCTCGATGACGATGGTCACGGCGCCCATGACATCGCGATCCGCGCGCGCATCCGCAAGCACGGCAGCAACCTTGAGATCGACCTCAGCGAGAGCCATCCGCAGGTGACGGGCTTCATCAACTCGTCCTATGCCAATACCTATTCGGCTGCGGTGGTTGCCCTCGCCTATCTGATCGATCCCGAGACGGCTAAGAACGATGGTGCCTTTCGGCCGCTGACGCTGAAAGTGAAGGAAGGCAGCATCGTCTGCCCGCATCCGGGTGCGCCGGTCACCCTGTGCACCAACCACTGCGGTCAAGAGATCATCGAGGCAATCATCCGCGCTCTGGCGCCGGCCTGCCCCGAGCGCGCGATGGCGGGCTGGGGCCGGCGCTTTCGACTGGCGGTGCAAGGCGTGGACCCGCGCAACGGCAAGCCCTTCATCTGGCATTTGTTTCAAGCGCGGCCGGGCGGCGGCGGCTCATCGGCCGGCGACGGCTGGCCAGGAGCCGGCGAGTGGCAGGCAGCCGGTGGCATCAAGTTCGGCAGCCTCGAGGTGCAGGAGGTACGTTTTCCCCTCCATTTCCGACGCCACGAGTTCCGCCCTGACAGCGGGGGTGACGGCCGCTATCGCGGCGGGCCCGGCGGCGAATTGGAACTCGTCATCGAGACCGCGGAGCCGGCGCTGGGCAATACCGCGGGCGACGGCGTCAAATATGGCGCCTGCGGCCTTGGCGGCGGCGAAAACGGCAAGCCACATCTTTACTGGTTGCAGTCCGCCGGCCGTGCCGAGCGCAAGCTGAAGACCAAGGAAACCGGCATCGTGCTGCGGCCCGGCGACGTGCTCAATGCGCATTCCGGTGGTGGCGGTGGCTGGGGCGACCCCAAGCTACGTACCGCGCAGGAACGCGAACGCGACCAAGCGCAGGGGTTCGTCTCGCGTAGGGCCAAGTAAGCCATGTTTCGGATCGGAATCGACGTGGGGGGCACGTTCACGGACCTCGTGTCCGTTGATCCCCAGGGCCATGTGACGCTGGCCAAGGTGGCAACGACGCCGGCCGATCAATCGCTCGGCGTCATGGCGGGGCTCGAGCGCCTGGCGGCGACGCTCGCTATCGATACCGGCACGCTGCTGCGCGGCACCGAGCGGATCGTGCATGGTACCACGGTCGCCACCAACGCCTTGCTCGAGCAGAAGGGTGCCAAGGTGGGGCTCCTCACCACCGAAGGACATCGCGACATCCTCGAAATGCGCGAGGGTCTCAAGGATGACCGCTACAATCTGCGCCAGCCGCCGCCCGCGCAACTCGTGCCACGTCAACGCCGCCTGGGCGTGCGCGAGCGCCTTCGACCCGATGGCCGCGTCGAAATCCCACTCGACCGTGCTTCGCTCGAGGCGGCCATTGCGGCCCTTGCGCGCCAGAATGTGGAGGCCGTTGCGGTCTGCTACCTGCACAGTTGGCGCGATGCCAGCCATGAGCGTGCCACCGCCGAGGCCATTCGGGCGGCATTGCCCGAGGTATATGTGGCGCTGTCCTCGAACGTACTGCCGCAGATCAAGGAGTACGAGCGCCTCTCAACGACGGTCGTCAACGCCTACGTTGGCCCGGCGCTCGAGCGCTATCTCCTGCGGCTGGAGGCACGCTTGCGCGCGGCCGGGTTCAACGCACCCGTGCTGATCATCCAGTCGCATGGCGGCGTCGCCAGCATCGCCGAGGCCGTACGGTTGGCTGCGGGCAGCGTGCTTTCCGGTCCGGCGGGTGGGGTCGCCGGCAGCCAATATGCCGCGCGGCTCAATCAACACGGCGACCTCATTCCCTTCGACATGGGGGGAACTTCGACCGATATTTCCCTGGTGGTCGGCGGCGAAGCCGCCATCAGCTCGGATCGGCGCATCGCCGGCCAGCGCGTGGCGCTGCAGAGCTTGGACATCGCCAGCATTGGCGCCGGCGGCGGCTCGATTGCGCGCGTCGACGACAGCGGCGTCCTCAATGTTGGGCCGCAGAGCGCGGGTGCCCAACCGGGCCCGGCCTGCTATGGCCGCGGTGGCAGCGAAGCGACGGTCACGGATGCCAGTCTCGTGCTTGGCTTCCTCGATCCCGACAATTTTCTGGGCGGTCGTTCGCGGCTCGATCGTCGCGCCGCCGAGATAGCGGTCGATCGTATTGCCGAGCGGCTCGGGATCGATCGGATGAACGCGGCGGAGGGCATCCATCGGGTCATCAACACGCATATGGCCGAGGGCATTCGCCTGGTTTCCGTGCGCCGCGGCGTCGATCCGCGGCGCTTTGCCATTCTCGCCTTCGGTGGTGCGGCCGCTTTGCACGTGACGGATGTCGCACGCCAGCTCGATCTCAAGCGGGTGATCGTTCCCAGACTCTGCGCCGTGCTGTCGGCGTGGGGGATGCTGGCCAGCAACTTGCGCTGCGAAATAGCGCGCACGCATATCGGCGATACCAGCCGGCTCGACGCAGCGGGCGTACGCGCGACCTTCGAGCAGATGGAGACCGAGGGCCGTCGACGCCTCGAGGCGGCGTCGTTCGCCGGCCCGATCCGAGTCCGCCCATCCGCCGATATGCGATACGGCGAACAGGTGTTCGAGATCAACGTGCCGCTGGATGAGGTTGATTTCAAAAGAGACGACCTGTTGCAGCAAATGGCGCAGGCCTTTCACCATCGCCACGAGCAACTTTATACCTACAGCCTCAAGGACCAGGAGGCCGTGCTCGTCAATGCCCGGGTGGCCGTGGTCGGCGAATTGCCGGCACTACCGCAGGAGCCCGTGCTACCCCTGCGGCCGTCGGCGCACCGCGTTGCCGAGCGCGAGATTTATCTCGGCGCCTGGCACAAAGTGCCGATTTATCAATTCGACGCCCTCGCGCCGGGTCAGCTGATCGAGGGACCGGCGGTGATCGAATCGGCGACGACCTCGGTGCTTTTGCGCTCCCGCGATCGCGCGCGCACCACGCCACTGGGCTGGCTCGACATCGAGGTCGCGGCGCTCTGAGTGCGCCAAGGGCTTGCGCCGGCCGGCCCCTGGGAAAAGCAGCGGGCCCGCCGCAAATGGCTGGCGCCGGTGCGGGCTCGGCCATTGTTGCGGGCGCAATGAGGGGTCAAGATAGCTCCAGCCGTCCCGCACGAAAGCGCAGGAGATTAGCGATGGCCGGACAGAAGCAATTGCGACTTGGAGCGTTCATGCGACCGGTCAGCATTCACGCCGGCAGCTGGCGCTATCCCAAAGCCTTTCCCGACGCCAACTTCAATTTTGCGCACCTGCGGCGGTTCGCCCAGACACTGGAGCGGGGATATTTTGACGCCTTCTTCATGGCCGATCATCTCGCCGTTCTCAATATGCCGATCGAAGCCCTGCAGCGCAGCCACACCGTCACGTCCTTCGAGCCGTTCACGCTCCTGTCGGCGCTGGCGGGCGCCACCGAGCACATCGGGTTGATCGCGACGGGCTCCACCACCTTCGATGAGCCCTATCACGTGGCCCGCAGGTTCGCCTCGCTCGACCATATCAGCGCCGGCCGCGCGGGCTGGAACATCGTCACCACCTCCAATCCCGATGCAGCACTGAATTTCGGGCTGGAGGCACACATGGAGCACGGCGAACGCTACACGCGCGCACGCGAGTTCTATGACGTTGTGACGGGACTATGGGATAGCTTTGCCGACGATGCCTTCGTGCGCGACGTCGAGGGCGGCATCTATTTCGATCCCAAGAAGATGCATGTGCTGAACCATAAGGGGACCTACTTTTCGGTGCGGGGTCCGCTCAATATTGCGCGTCCCGTGCAGGGCTGGCCGGTGATCGTGCAGGCGGGTGCTTCCGAGGCCGGCCGGCAGCTTGCGGCGGAAACGGCGGAAGTCGTGTTTGCGGCCGGCTCCAATCTTGCGACCGCCCAGCGTTTCTACGCCGATGTCAAAGGCCGGATGCGGAAACTTGGCCGCGATCCAGAGCATCTGAAGATTTTGCCCGGCGCGCTGGTGGTGGTGGGCGACACGATCGCCGAAGCGCAGGAGAAACGCGCGCGGCTGGACGGGCTCGTCAACTATGCCAACGCCATTGGCGCCCTTTCCATTGCGCTTGGCCACGACGCCTCCGTGTTCGACCCCGACGGTCCGCTGCCCGAAATCCCGCAGAGCAATGCCAGCAAAAGTGGGCGCGAGCGGGCAATTGAATTGGCGAGGCGCGAGAACTTGACGGTCCGCCAACTCGCTCTGCGCCTCGGCGGCTACGGCGGGCATGCCTTTGTTGGCACGCCACAGAGCATCGCCGAGAACATGCAGGAGTGGCTGTTCACGGCGGGCTGCGATGGTTTCAATGTGATGTTCCCCTACCTGCCGGAAGGCCTCGATGATTTCGTTGCTCGCGTAGTACCCGAATTGCAGCGGCGCGGGATCTTCCGCAGCCGCTATGAGGGGGCAACGTTGCGGGAGAATCTAGGACTGCCGCGCCCGGCAAACCGAAATTTTCCACAACGCACAAGCGTGGAGGCGAGCGTATGAGGTTTGGCTGGATGACGCTGGCGCACTCCGCCTCGCCTGCGAACGACGCCTGCGCCATCTTCGAGCAACTCGAGCAAGCAACCCTGGCCGAGGAACTGGGCTTCGATGGCGTCTGGCTCACCGAGCACAACTTCACCGGCGAGAGCGTTTATGCCGACCCCATCCCCTTTGCGGCCGCCTTGGCGATGCGCACGCAGCGCATCCGCATTGGCTTCGCGGTGATCCAGATGGCTCTGCGCCATCCCGTGCGGCTCGCCACCCAGCTGTCCTTACTCGATAATCTCAGCAAGGGGCGGCTCGACGTCGGCGTCGGGCGCGGCAGCATCTTCAATGAATATGAGTTCGTGGGCTACGGGCTGCGCAGCAACGATGCACGCGAGCGCATGACCGAAGCTCTCGAGGTGATGACGCGGGCCTGGACCGCAACCCCACTCGACTTCAAGGGCAAATACTTCACCTTGCGCCTGCCAGAGTTGCGGCCCGCCCCGGTGCAGCGGCCTCATCCACCGATCTGGCATAGCGTTGCCTCGCCGGCTTCTTTTCACCTCTGCGGCAAGAAGGGAGTGCCCATCCTGACGGTGCGGCTACCGGTCGGGCAAATTGGCACCCGGCTCGGTCAGTATGCCGAGGGGCTCGGGGCCAGCGGGCTTGATGGCGCCCTCCAGCTGCGGCTGCTGCGGCAGGCCGCGATCTGGCGTTGGGTCTATGTGGCCGAGAGCCGCGCGGCCGCCGAGGACGAGCTCGCCGCCGCCCTCCGCTTGACGCGGCGGCACATGATGCACGTGCGCCAGGCGTTGAACCCTGCCGATTTTCAGGCGGATCCCGCGCTCATGAACCCTTGGACCGATCCCGTGCATTCCGAGGAGGCGGGCATTGCGTTCGCGTTGCGCTCGGGCACCCTGATCGGCAGCGCCGAGGATGTGGCCGATCAGGTCGCCGAGCTGCGCGACGCCGGCGTCCACCACCTTCTGTGCCAAATGAGTTTCGGCTATCTGGGACACGCGCGCATCATGCGTTCCATGCGCCTTTTTGCGGAGCGGGTGATCCCGGCTTTTCGCGATGCGGGATCGCCTTGATGAAGGCGGCAGGAGCCCGCACGCGCCAAGCGTGCACGCGCAGCCCGCGGCGAAGCCCTCACAAATGGGCATATCCGGCTGCGCAAGGCGCTACAGGACCATGGACGGTGGGGCGTGCGGAGCCGGACAAAAGGGACCTTCCGGTTGTGCTAAGACCTGGCGAAGGAGATCGAGGCATGCCAAGCGATCAACGCTACGTTTTTATGGTCAGCATGGACGTCGATCCTGACAAGGAGGCCCTCTTCAATGAGGTCTACGATCAGGCGCACGTTCCCAACTTGCTCAAGGTGCCCGGCGTCCATGCCGCGCGGCGCGTCAAGGCCGAGCCATGCTTTAGGCAGTAGAAGCCGGGCCAAGGGGAGCTGGCGTGCGCTCAAAAAGTGTCAACCGGCTTGAGCCGCCGAGTGTTCCATCGAGCGCTCCGGCTCGGGGCTTGCCTCGGCCCGACCCCGCGTCTCGCTCCTCAGGCCGGGGCCCTGAGCTGGCGCCAAGGCGACCTCTGCCGGTGTCGCGCACGCTTGCGTGAGGGCGCTGGCTGGAAGCGCACTTTCCTCGGCGAGGGGGTTTGCGTGCGGACGCGCGACACCCTCGAAGCTGGCCCCTTCGTCCACCGACAAGGATTGATAGATGATTTCGCTTTCCACGCGCGCGTTCCCCTGTAAAAGCACGCGCGTTGCGCGGATTAGTCCTGTCATCTTGCCGCGAATCACCGCCTCTTGCGCGATGATGACGCCGGTGACGGCCCCCTCCTTGCCGATGATCAGCTGTTCACAATTGATATTTCCACAGAGGTGCCCGTCGACCTGAATGTCGCCGTCGCTCCACAGGTCGCCGATCAGGTTCGCCGACTGATCGATCAGTGAGCGGGACCGCGCCTTGGGGTTGTTTAGTTCCAGCTTCGAGCTGTGTGTGGTCAACGCACACGACGGCGCGTGCGGGGCGTGATGGGGTTGGTCCTGATGCTTAGTAAAGAACATTACACACCTGCGTGCCCTTTGCGTGCGAGGGCTATGAGCTGCAACACCGACGCTTAGCGCGGGACCCGGCTCGCTCAGGCAAACGACCCGCCAGGGGCGATCGGATCTCTCCCGCCGAGCAAAACGAAGACGGGAGGCTGTGGTTGCGCTGAGAGGACGTGTAGACGTCAAAATCCTGCCGAACACCTGCGTGGAGGCTGTATATTGGGCACTATCATTGTGTAGTGCCGCAGCGACCACGGCTGCCCCTGCGCCGGAGGGCACGTTGTCCAGTTCTTCTTTCGCGACCGCGAAGGCGGAGGGCTCTGAACATTAGGCCCGGCGGCAAATTTCGGCTAAGCTCGGCAGACCTCGGATCAACAGCTCACCGATTGATCGCGTCTTGGAGGCGTCGTGGGCGAACCGAAGAACCCCGCGCTGGCGAAGCTACGGGACTGGCCGATGTTTCAAGCGGCGCGGACCGGGCGCAAAGGCGCGAGACTCGACGGCAAGCCGCTGCCTAAAATTTCCGAGCTTTTGGTCAGGCACTTCGAGGGCACCCCCGAAGAAAAGCTCACCTGGCTCAAAGCGCAGGCAGCGGCGGGCAAGCTTGACGGCGATGACCCCGATGAGCTCGCCGAAGCTCAAGCCTTGTTGGCAATGCTGGCACGCCTTGCGCGTCCGAAAGCGCACAAGCAACACCTAAGTGATCTGCTCGACGAGGGATTGGAGGCAACCTTTCCGGCAAGCGATCCAATCGCGATCGGTCAATTCACCGGCGCGGAGATCTTGCGCCAGGGCTGAGCGCGCCGTCGTCCGGCGGGAAGCGCGCCCCGAGTTTTGTAGCAATGGCCGCTTCAGCGGGTTCGGCGCGAGCGTCGACAGCGCCATGGCCACCGGCTTCTTGCGCATGCCGGGCGCGGCGTTGCGCTTCTTAGCCGTGCCCGCCCGCGCTGTTCGGGCTTTGCCGTCCACGAGCGTGATTGCGGGCGGCAATATTTGATCGACAAGCGCAAATTTTGCAGACAAGCATGGCATGGCAATCCCGAGCACAAAGGAGCCCGCGATGGTCCGGCGCATCATTGACATCTCGGTGCCGCTGCAAAGCGATATCGCCTCTGATCCACCGGGTACCGAGCCCAAGATCGCCTACGTCGATCACACCCAAAGTGCCGCGCAGGTCTGCAGCTTTTTCCCAGGTCTCAAGCCGACCGACCTGCCGGACGGCGAGGGCTGGGCCGTCGAGCGGGTCGATATTTCCACGCACAACGGCACGCACCTCGATGCACCGTGGCACTTTGCGTCCACAATGGACCAGGGCAAGCGCGCCATCACCATCGATGAGGTGCCGCTGGACTGGTGTTTCCAGCCGGGCGTGAAGCTCGACTTCCGTCACTTTCCCGACGGTTATGTCGCCAGCGCCAAGGACGTGGAAACCGAGCTGAAGCGCATTGGGCACGAGCTGCGCCCACTTGACATCGTGCTGGTCAACACCTCGGCGGGCAAGCGCTACGGCGAGCCCGACTACGTGCCAACGGGCTGCGGCATGGGCCGAGAGGCGACCCTGTTTTTGACCTCGCGCGGCGTCAAGATCACGGGAACCGATGCCTGGTCGTGGGATGCCCCGTTTGTCCATACGGCACGGAAATTCGCCGAGACCAAGAATGCCCAACTGATCTGGGAAGGCCACAAGTCCGGGCGCGAGATTGGCTACTGCCACATCGAAAAGCTGCACAACCTCGAGGTGCTGCCGCCCAACGGCTTCATGGTCGTCTGCTTTCCCGTCAAAATCAAAGCAGCTTCCGCCGGCTGGACCCGCGCCGTCGCCATCATCGAAGACTGAGGCTTGCGGGGCGCGCGCCACGGCGCACCACGACCGACCGGGGGACAATGGTGTCGTGCGTTGTACCCGTCGCGCGGCGGGTCGCCGGTGCGGGCTCGTCGGCGCCGGAACCAATGGCGCACCGTGGGCGTTTTTTTTAAGCGCGGCCTCAGCCGTGCCATGTCCATCCTGGGGTCGCGGCGCCCCCCGTCCCCGGCCAAGGCGCAAAATGCAAAATCGCGGGAGCAGACTGCTGGTGCGGGCGGGTCAGATCGATCCTCTTCGCCTCAGCGCCTTGGCGCATGGCCTCCTGATCTGCGGCCTCATTATTGTTTTGCTATATCTGGGGCGACCGATCCTTGAGCCGCTGGTGATCGCCTCCCTGCTTGCGTTCATTCTCTCCCCGCTCATTCGCCGCCTGCGGCAGTGGGGGGTCTGGCGCGTCCCCTCCGTGGTGTTTGCCGTCGTCTTTTCACTGGGTGTGCTCGGCGCGCTCGGAACTATCATCGCCATCCAAATCACCCAGCTCGCCGAGGAGTTGCCGACCTATGAAACGAACCTTCGCGCCAAAATCAGGGCGCTGGGAACCGGCAGGCTGACGTCCGGTGCCCTGGAGCGCGCCTCCGGCACGCTCAAGGACCTGCAGGAGGAAATCAACAAGGCGGGCGCCGGCAGCGCGCCGGCACAAAAACCTATGCTGGTCGAAGTGCGCCAGCCGGAGCCGCGTGGGCTTGAGACAATCGGCAATCTCGTGCGGCCCCTGCTATCGCCTTTGGCGATGACGGCCTTAATTGTCCTCTTTCTCATTTTCATCCTGCTGCAGCGCGAGGACCTGCGCGATCGCTTCCTGCGCCTCGCCGGCACCGCGGACCTGCAGCGCTCCACGGCCGCACTCGATGATGCCGGCGCCCGCCTCAGCCGCTTTTTCTTGATGCAAACCATCCTCAACGCTGGGTTCGGTGTGGTGATCACCGCCGGACTGTGGCTGATCGGGGTGCCTAACGCGGTGCTGTGGGGGATCTTCGCCGGGCTGATGCGCTTCGTGCCCTTCGTCGGCGGCATTATTGCTGCCTTCTTCCCGATGGCGTTGGCCGCAGCGGTTGACCCGGGCTGGAGCATGGTGATCGCGACTGCCGGCCTGTTCGTCATTGCCGAACCGGTCGCCGGGCACCTCATAGAGCCCCTGGTCTATGGTCAGCATACCGGTCTGTCGCCGGTTGCCATTGTCGTAGCGACCCTATTTTGGACGCTGCTGTGGGGACCCGTTGGCTTGCTGTTGGCGACGCCGTTGACGGTTTGCCTCGTCGTGCTCGGCCGGCATATCGAAACGTTGCAATTCATCGAGGTGTTGCTCGGCGATGAACCGGCGCTGGAGCCGGAGGAGCGCTTCTATCAGCGCCTGTTGGCCGGCGACCGTACGGAAGCCGCTGACATGGCCGAAGCAGGATTGCGCGATCAAGGGCGGGCCCAATACTACGATGCCGTGCCCATGAAGGCCCTGGCACTTGCCCACAGCGACGCCGTGCAGGGAAAGTTGGCGCACGAAAAGCAACTCAAAATGCGCGACACGATCGAGGAAATCGTCGAGGAGTTGCGCGAGGACACCGGTGCCACCGGCGAGGCCTCCGCAGACGATGGCGGGCAAGGCGCCTGGTCCGGGAAGCGGGCCGTGCTCTGCCTTGCCGGCCGCAGTCCCCTCGACGAAGCCGCCTGCCTGCTGCTGCAACAGGTCCTGGAAAAGCAGGGCATCGGGGCGCGTGTGCAGCCCCTTGCCGACATCGCCTCCGCGCTGTCATTCAAGATCGATGCCCAGGACGCGCCGCTGGTTTGCCTCTCTTATTTCGGCGCCGTCGGCAACCCCGCTCATGTGCGCTATCTCATCCGGCGCCTGCGCCGGGTGATGCCAGGCACGCGCTTTCTCGCGGGGTTTTGGATGCTCGCGGAACACCCGGACAAAGCGGAGGAATGGCGAGCGGCGGTGGGCGCGCAGCTCGTGGCCACGTCGCTTGCCCAGGCCTTGGCAATCTGTCACGCCGAAGCGGGGGTTAACGCGGGGGCCGCGGAGGAGCCGTGCTCGGCGGTGGCTCAGGACGAGGCCTCAGCGCGGACGCCGGCCTAAGAGCAGGGTCGGGTACCTCGACGATCCCACCCAGATTTTTGTGAAATTCTTGAGCAAGCAGGCCGCACCGCTCGGCTACTCCGGGCCTGAGGATGGCAAATTCGAAGCCGTTGATGAGCCGACAGCTACGGCCTGACAAGGGCCTGTTCCGTGCCGTTTTTGCGGGGCCAGCACATCGTCGTGTCGCCGGTGCTGGTGGGGGTTGGCGTATGGCACCGTCCCACGCGCTCTGACAGAACCTGATTGATGTCTGGCCGGAACGCTGAGGTGCCCTCAGTGCGGCGGCGAACGTGATGCGCGGGGGCACGGCCGAGAGGACCTGCGTCTGCGCTTGAGGGCGCGCGAGGCCGCCCGCCTCGGGCAAGATGGTGGTCTCAGTTGTGGGTGAGCGCCTCCAGGATCGGACAGTCCGCCATTTCATCGCCCCGGCATTGCGCGGCCATGCCACTTAAGACCCGCTCGAGGCGCTGCAAGTCCCTTACTTTGCGCCGGATGTCGGCAATATGCTCTTCGGTTATGGTCTTGACCTTTGCGCACGCCATACGGCGGCCATGGCTTAGGCCTAGGAGCTCGCGAACCTGATCAAGCGAGAAGCCCAATTGGCGCGAGCGCCGAATGAAGATCAGGCGCTGCGTGTGTTCGTTGGCGTACAGTCTATGTCCACCGGCGCTGCGCGGCGGGTTTGGCAGAATGCCGATTCGCTCGTAGTAGCGAATGGTCTCGATGTTCACCTCGGTTTGCTCGGAAAGCGCGCCGATGGTCAGTCGCGGATTTGTATTCATTTTTAACTTGTATCCGTCTTGGCCTCAGGACTTTAGCCCTGAGCCTAGCGATGATTTGTACAGCATGCTAGACCAGTTCGCCGTCGCCGGTCTCGGTGTTACCTGGCACCGTGCCCCGCCCTTTGTCGTGCGACGGAGGCTCGCCTGTGCTGAGGCGCCCGGTTGCTCGCCCTGCCGCTGCCGGCCAGGGGAGCTACGCTGGTCCCTACCTGTCCACCGGCTAAGGATGAGCATTGAGCATTCCCGGAACCGGAACAAAATTGGTTCGACAGCGATGGAGTGACTATGACGCCCGAGGACTTTGCCGCCAAAGTCGAGGAACTGCGCGCGATGATCGCCGACAAGATCGCCGACCTCGAAGAAAATCCCGCCTGGGGGAGCGGAGACGATCGCCAGGAGGTGATCCAGGCGCTCGATGAGCTCGTCGTCCAAGCGCAAGCCCTGAGCGAGGCCCTGCAGCAAGACATCGAAGAGGGTGAAGAGACCAGCGAGGAGACCTAGGCGATAGACGCGCTTCTGGCACTGCACGCCGCAAAAAATGGGCGCCGGTCCCGGGGGACTTTGTGACGCCCTTGAAGTGCTCTCCAACCGAGGTGAGAGGGTTTTGCACTCGATTGATGCTACAACGTCCTGGAATAAAAACTATTCCGCACCCGGCAGGGCTGGTGCGGTCCCAAGGCCGAAAGGACAGGGGAGAGCGGGCGCAGGGACGCCTGGAAAGGCTATGGGCAAGGGCCTGTCGGCCAAGCCCGGACCTGGATTGCATCTATAGCTGCTTCAGCTTCTACAGTAGATCTCAATCCAGCCACTGCGCGCAGGCTGACGGAGGGAGTTCGCCGCTGGCTTGACGGTGGTGGATCGGTGGTTTCGATGCCCATTTATTTCATCCACGTGCGGCACGGCGGCCGGCTTGCCAAGGACACCGAGGGCAAATGCTTCCCTGACTTGAAGGCGGCCGAGCGGGAAGCCATCCGCGCCGCCCGCGAGATGGCCGCGCAGCGCGTGCGCGCCGGCAGGACTTTGCACCTCTCGAGCCGGCTCGAAATCATCGACGCCAAGGGCAAAGTCGCCTCGGTGGTAACCTTCAAGGATGCAATCCCAATGACCGATGCCGATTAGGGCAACCGCGCCCAAGCCCGCATCAGGCCACTGGCGTGGCGCGGTTCTCGGGGTAGCGCAGGAGACCCGAGCTATAGCTTTGCCGGCACGGGCTGCTTAGAGCCAGGAGACCTTGCCTTCGTAGGCTTGTTCGAAAGCCTCGATCTGGCGTTCGAGACCAAGCGTGAAAGCGACCTCATCGCTTCCTGCCAACAGACAATGTTTGCGGAACGGGTCGATTTCGAAGGCATGCCTCGCCCCATCCGCGGTCGACACGCACTGCTGCTCGAGGTCGATGCCGACCTTGAGGCCCGGGGCGTGCTGCAAGGCAGCCATCACGCCCTCCACCGTCGGCGCCGGTAGTTGCACTGGCAACAGGCCGTTTTGCAGACAATTATTGAAGAAAATGTCGCCAAAGCTGGGCGCCAGCACGCACCTGATGCCGTAGTCGTAGAGCGCCCAGACGGCGTGCTCGCGCGAGGAACCGCAGCCGAAATTCCGATCGGCGACCAGAGTGCGCGCCGCTGCAAATTCAGGACGGTTCAACACGAACTGGGGGCGGGGCGCCCCGGCATCGTCGAAGCGCAAGTCGTGGAACAACAGGTGTCCCCAGCCCTCCCCGCGCTTGCGCCACAGAAAGCGCGCCGGAATGATCTGGTCTGTGTCGATATTTGGCACCGCCAAAGGTGCGGCGACAGCATGCAACGGCGCGAACGGCTCCATGTCATGGCCTCATCAGCTGACGCACGTCCGTGAGCTTGCCGGTTACCGCGGCGGCCGCCGCCATCGGTGGGCTCAGAAGGTGGGTGCGCGCGCCCTTGCCCTGGCGGCCAACGAAATTGCGGTTGGAGGTCGATGCGCAGCGATCGCCCGGCGCCACCAGATCGCCGTTCATGCCGACGCACATGGAGCAGCCCGGCTCGCGCCACTCGAAGCCCGCACGCTGGAAGATCACGTCGAGGCGCTCGGCTTCGGCTTGTGCTTTCACCAGGCCCGAGCCAGGCACCACCATCGCCGGCACCACGGCGCGCCGGCCATCCGCGACCTTAGCCGCGGCCCGTAGATCCTCGATCCGGCTGTTGGTGCACGAGCCGATGAAAACTCTGTTGATGGCAATCTGCGACAGCGGGTTGCCTGGTGTCAGCCCCATATAGGCCAGCGCGTGCTCCATGGCTTCGCGATCGTTGGCATCGCTCGCGGCGGCAGGATCGGGGACCACGCCCGTGATCGGGGCGGCTGCGGCTGGGCTGGTGCCCCAGGTCACCATGGGCGTGATCTCGCTCGCGTCGAGATGAGCCTCACGGTCGAAAACGGCGTCCGGATCCGACGGCACCGTGCGCCACCGCGCCAGGGCCTTGTCCCAGTCGGCGCCCTTCGGTGCATAGGGCCGACCGGCAAGATACTGGTAGGTGGCCTCGTCGGGTGCCACCATCCCGGCGCGGGCGCCGGCCTCGATCGACATGTTGCAGACGGTCAATCGGCCCTCGATACTCAGGTCGCGCATGGTCGAGCCGGCATACTCGATGACATGTCCGCTGCCACCGCCGGCGCCGATTTTGGCGATAATGGCCAAGATCACGTCCTTGGCATGCACGCCTGGGGCCAGCCCACCGTCGACCGTAACGCGCATGTTCTTGGCTTTGCGCTGCCACAGCGCTTGGGTCGCCAATACGTGTGCCACCTCGGAGGCCCCGATGCCAAAGGCAAGGGCGCCCACGGCGCCGTGCGTGGCTGTGTGGCTGTCGCCGCAAACGATGATCATGCCGGGTTGGCTTAAGCCCTGCTCGGGCCCAACCACGTGAACAATGCCTTGCCGCTGGTCCCGCAGCCCGAACAGCTTCACACCCATTTGACGCGTATGGGTTTCGAGATCCTCGACCATGGCACGGCGGCTCGGCTCGTTGATCGCGGCCAGGTCGCGCCCGAGCGTCGATACGTAATGGTCCGGGGTGGCAAAGGTCCGATCGGGACGGCGCACCCTCAAGTTGCGCTGTTTCAGCATTCGGAAGGCGTTGCTGGATCCGTCATGCACCAAGTGCCGATCGATGTGCAGCAAGGTGGCACCGTCGGGCCGCGTCTCGACCACATGGGCGGCCCAAATCTTATCGAACATGGTCTGAGGTTCGGCCATTGCCGTCGCTTTCCGTCTTATTCCGCCGCCTGCGATCGCTTCGCCCCGGCCGCGTCGGGCCCGCGGAAGCGCTGGCTCACGGCGTCCCACTCCTGCGCGCCCACGCGGCGGAAGGCATCCCCTACCGTCATCCCGGTATCGAGCGTGGGATGGCGACCCTTGGCCTTCAGCTCCGCCAGCATCGCGTCACAAACGCCAATCACGGCCTTAAACAGAAGGCCTGGGACGATGGCGAGCTTGTAGCCCGCGCGCTGGGCCGTGGCGAAGTCAATGTCGGGCGTCTTGCCACGCCACACCACGTTGAGAAGGCACGGACCTTTGACGAGACGCGGCACCGCCAGCACCTCCTCCACCGTCTGGGGAGCCTCGACGAAGGCCACGTCGGCCCCAGCTTCGAGTGCCGCATTGGCGCGCGCGATGGCCGCCTCAAAACCGAGGACGGCGCGCGCATCCGTGCGCGCAATAATGACAAAGTCCGGGTTTTGGCGCGCGGCCACCGCAGCGCGCAACTTGGCGAGATAGTCCTCCAGCGGCGCGATGACTTTATTGTCGAGATGCCCACATTTCTTAGGGAAGCCTTGATCCTCGATGTGCAGGCCCGCCACCCCGCGCCGTTCATATTCCCGGACGGTCCGTGTGGCATTGAGCTCGTTGCCATAGCCCGTATCAGCATCGGCGATCACCGGAACATCGACCGCCGCCGCCAGGCGGCCCGCATTTTCGGCCATCTCCGACATGGTGATAAGGCCGTAATCGGGGTAGCCGAGGGTTGCCGCCGTGCCGGCACCGGTCATGTAGACGGCGTCAAAGCCGGCTTGGGCAATCGTTCGGGCCGTGATGCAATCGTAGGCGCCGGGGGCCAGGAGCATTTCCTCACGGCGCAAGAGCTGGCGAAGCCTGGCTGCGGTCGTCATCTGGGTTGTTCCTCGGGTTTGGCGGTTCGCATGATAACGGCGGTGGCGGTGCTCTGGCAAAGTGATTGCATCGGCCGCAGCAAACGGCTTGGCGTCCCACGGCGCGCAAGGGTTCTGACAGAGGGCCCGCGCCGGACCTCATGCCGCAGGCGCCAAGGCGCGCCGGGGCGTTGCCTCATTGCTGGGCCTTCCAGGCGGCGAGGATCTCGGCTCCCGTTGCCGACCAAACTCCGGCGCGGCCAGCCATACGATCGAGGACCTGCTCGATGGCCGCAATGCGGTGCGGCACACCGCTGATCCAGGGGCGCAAGGAAAGCGCCATGATGCGGCCGCCGCTAGTGGCGGCCTCCCGGTTGATGAAATCAAAGTGGTCCATCACCTGTTCGACGAATTGGGCCGGCTTATATTTGTAGAAATGAAAGATTTGCAGGTCACTGATCTCATAGGCATGCGGCATGGCATAAAGCGGTCCGGCCGCGGTGTTGAGTGCGTAGGGCATATCGTCGTTGACCCAGTCGCAGACGTAGTCGCAGCCCGCCGCAGCGACGAGATCGAGCGTGTCGCTGCTTTCCGAATAGGCCGGTGAATACCAACCCGTGACGGGCTGACCGGACAACTTGCGCAGAGTAGCCAGCGCGCGCTCAATCCACTCCTGCTCGACCTCGCGCGGGACGCCCGTGGCATGGATATGATGCATGTCGATGCCATGCGCGATGAGCTCGTAGCCCAGGCGCTTAACCTCCTGCAAGACGTGAGTGTAGCGCTCGGCGAGCCGGCAGGACATCGCCACCGAGGCCTTGAGGCCGCGGCGTTCAAGAGCTTTGAAGATCCGGGCGAACCCCACCCGATTGCCATAGTCGCGCAATGTGTAGTTCCAGTAGTCGGGAAACGGTCGCTCGAGCCCGCCGGGAGGTTTGACGGGCTTGGGTGCCATATCGAGCGGAAAGAATTCCAAGGTCGGCACGATCCAGAGCGCAACGCGGGCCTCGCCGGGCCACGTCACGGGCTTGCGCTGAAAGAGGTTGGAATAGGCATAGCGCGCGTGGTCCATGCCTGGCCGCCGGTAGGGGTAGTCAAGGTAACCCGGGGGTAGCCTCACGCGTCCCTCCTGCGGCTCTCGGCAATCGCGGCAGCGAACGCATCGAAGTAGTGCTGCATATAGTAGCCGGCGATCTCGCGGCCCGTTGCGAACCAGACCTTGTCGTGGGAAGTGACGTACTCGAGCGCCTCCTCGAATTGCTTCATGCGATGGGGCTGCCCGATCAGGAACGGGTGGAGGGGGAGGCACATGACCTGGCCGTTTTCGGCGCCTTCCAGATAGAGCCGATCGAATTGGGCCTTGATGGCGTCGGTATAGTCTCGCGGCGTCGCATTGCCCTGGAAAAGGGTGGTGAAGTCATTGATCTCCAAAGAGTAGGGAACGCTGATCAAGCGGCCGCTGCGCACGTTGACGGGCAACGGTTGGTCATCGTGAAAGAGATCGAGCGTATAGGTAATGCCGGCCTCGGCCAGCAGGTCCATGGTCCGCTCGGTCAAGGTCAGTGCCGGCGCCAACCACCCCGAAAGCTCCTGTCCAGACCACTTGCGGATCGATGCCTTCACGTCCTCGATGACGGCGCGCTCCTCGTCTTCGCTCATATTATAGGTGTAACGCGTGTTGTAGACGCCGTGCGAAAAGAATTCCCAGCCGCGCTCGCGACAGGCGGCTGCGATATCGGGAAAATGGTCGCAGACCGCCACGTTAAGCGAGATACTGCCCCGCACGCCGTAGCGGTCCATGGCGGCCATCATGCGCCAGATACCGACGCGATTGCCGTAGTCGCGCCAGGCGTAGTTGAGGACGTCGGGCACCGGACGCGGCCAGGACGTGCGCGAGGGGTTCAGCGGGGGGTTGAGTTCGTAGTGCTCGATGTTGGGCGCACACCAAAACGCCAGATGCGCGCCGCCAGGCCACGTGATCTTGGGTCGATCATAATAGGGCAGGTAGTCGTAGAGCCCAGGATCCTCCGTGCGCATGTCCTCGCTCCTTGAGATCATCGCCGCTTACCTTCATATCCTACATCGTCGCAGTGCGCAGCTTCGTGCTAGGCTGAGCCTCGGTTCGCTGCAGAAGGTGTCCAGACATGGAACTTTCCAACAAGACTGCCCGGCAGCTGTTTTTTGAGTTCAAGGAACGGCCGACCCGCGCCCGCTTCGGCTTTGGTGTGAAGCCCGCGCTTGTCAATATCGATCTGCAAAAGGCCTACACGGCCGTGGGGCAATTCGCGACGGCCTATGAGACCGACCCCAAGCAACTGGCCTACATCAACGAGCTTGCCGAGCTCGCCCGCGCCAGGGGATTGCCGGTGGTGTGGACCTACGTCGCCTACCTGGCATCCGGCGAAGATTGCGGAATCTGGGGAACGCGCTCCAACACGCCTGACTCCCTGCAGAACATCAAGCTCGGTTCACGCCGTGCGGAATTCGACGAGCGGCTCGTCATCGACCACCGCCGCGATATCATCATCAACAAGCGCATGGCCTCCGCCTTCCACGAGACCAACCTTGCCTCGCTATTGACGTTCCATCGCTGCGACACGCTTATCGTGACCGGGGGTTCCACGTCTGGATGCGTGCGCGCAACCGTGGTCGATAGCCTCTCGCACAGCTATCGCACGATCGTGCCCGAAGAGTGCGTCGCCGACAAACACGAAAGCCCGCACTTTGCCAACCTTTACGACATGGCCGTCAAGTATGCCGACGTCCTACCGGTGGCCGAAGTCATCCAGCATCTGAGTGCCCCCAGGGCTTGAGCTCCGCGGCTGGCCCCGCTCGGGCCTGCACTGCCGCTGCCCAGGCGGTGCTGCTAGGGGGGTGGCCGCAGGTCGTCGATAATGCTGCGCAACAGACAATCGTTGTCGTGGATCGACTTCAAGGCGCCGCGTATTTCCTCGTCGAGCAAGTTCCTGCCCGCCCTGCGCATGCAATTTTGCGGGCGACCGGTAAACAGATCCAGGTATTTGCGGGATAAGTCGGCGAGTTGCCAGCCAACGGGTAACGGCAGGTACTCGTTGTTGAACTGCGCCGATCGCGTGATGTAGGCGCCGCGGCTCCTGTCGGCCTCCGCTTCGGCGGGAACCGACGAACTGCGCGCGCGCCATGCCAGCAACAGCGCCGACAGCGGCGCCGTCAACTCGTCGTAGGATTTCTTGGCGGCTTTGGTCTGGTAAAAATTGTCGACCGGTTGATAGCTGCCCGTAATCATGATGATTTTGGGCGCGATCTTGATGCCCTTAAGCAGTTCGGGATTGAGCTCGGCGTACTTGAGTAGATACTGCGCCAGATTTTCGGCGGTAGCGACCCCGGACCCCTCGTAGTAGCCCCCATCGACGAAGGTCATGCGCCGTTCCTGCGGAGGCTCGGTGGTGTCCAAGGGTGCAGGTACGGTGAAGTCGTACCAGCCGACCGGCAGGATCCAGGGAAAGCGCGCGCTGAGGCCGACGGCCGTGCTGAGCGGTATCTCGTTGATCTCAGCCGACTTGCGATGGAAATCCTCGAGCGCCCCCGTGCCGAGAATATAGGTCTGCCCCAGGTAGAGCGGGCTCAAGATCATCTGCGCGCCCGTCTCGACGTTGGTGGTATTCAGAAGGAGCGCGGGTGCGGCAACATCCTCCTTGGCACAGGTGCGTGCGCCGGGCCCGCACAGCGCAAACAGCGAGTTGCGGAAGGGATTGTCGCCCCCGAATTTGGCGTCCCAAACGTACTCGAAATTCTTTTCCAAGGTGACCGCGCGATCGAAGCCATAAATGGGAAAGGGCAAGAAGCGCTGCACGAAATCAGGAAAGAACGTTGCCCACACCAGCGGTGAGAGAAAGTCGTGTGTCAGGAGGCTTTCTGCCTCAGCTTCGAGGCTACCCGCGACCGGTTCATAGTTTTGCTTGCAGGGCTGCGCCGGTCCATTGCGTGCGCGCTTTTGCGCCAGCGCCGTGAAAACGGCCGTGCCGAGGCTTCCGCCCGAGACCGTGCTGGCCGCAAAGACATGCTGAGCGAAGTTGGGGCACAGGTCCTGGATGCGCGACAGCACGCGGGCGGCGTGTTGCGCGGCATAGATGCCTCCTCCCTCGGCCGTGATGATGTAGACTGGGTATTCCCTGCCGGCGTAGGCCGCCACATCCTTGCGTGAGCCGATCCAATCCGCGAAGGCTTCGTCGAGCGACGCTCGCCCCACCGTCTGCTTGCTGTGCCGAAAGCGGTGATTGTCGTTCCATCCGGCGAATTGGAAGCATAGGCCGGCAACAATGACGAGTGTCACGAGCGGGATGCCGAACCGGTCATAAAAGCGCGTGCCCGCCGAGGTCAGCACGACGCTGATCGCCACCCACAGGGCAAAAATCGGGATTACGCCGAAGTACTGCGGGAGCAGAATTGGCCACAGCGCTATGGCCAGCATGGAAAGGAGCCCCACCAGCGGAAACAGGAACCAGTGGCTGATCAGAAACAATTGCCGGCCCCGCGTCTGGGTCAGCTTGCGGCCAGGCCCCACTTTCAGCAACCAGCGCTCAAAGACGGTAATGGCGAGGAATAGCACCGCCGCCGCCACAAAGGCCGCCACGGTTTGGATGGCGAGCGCCGACTGCAAGCGGCCGGCATCGACCACAATCGGCTTCAGCAACTCCGGGATCTTGTCGGCGTCCGTCAGCACGCGCTTGTCGGGCAGGAAGCTGTACCACAGCCCCAAGCCGGCACCGATAAAGGGCGCGGTTGCCAACAAACGCGGAAACCAATCGAGCAATGCCTTGGCAATCGGCTCGCGATCGAGATCTTCATCCTTAGAAACGAGATGGGTCAATTCACGGGTCGCCTGCCAGAACACCAGGCCTAGCAGGAGGAGCGAGATGGCCGCCATGATCCACTGCCATTGCAAGCCGACGGCGTGCGTTTCGTAGCCGCGCTGCAAAAGCACGCGGTAGACCTCGCGGATCTGCTCGGGCAGCCAGAGCGCAAGGATGGTGATGATCGCCATCAGCGTGGGTGCACGCATGGCACTGAGGGCCCGGGTCGAGCCAGCAAAGCGATCAAGCAACCCCGGCGCTGCGTGGACTGGTGCTGCTGCCGTCATGAAGATGCCTCCCCCAAAAGCCCGCCGATCGACCGCCGCTACAACCGCCTAAACCCGCGCGTCATGATGCTCCCGCAGCGCGCGCGCAGAGTGTTGAAGCGCTCATCGCCGGGTTGGCGTCGCTCGACACAGTCGATCACGCATTGATTGCAGACCTGCCCATCGCAGCGCTCCTCGCCACAGCAGCGATAGGAGCATTGGCAGGCCACGTTGCTTTGCGAGCAATTGCTGCCCCTGGCTCTGGGAGCCTGAGCGTTCGCCGCACTGGCCGCGAGCAAAGCTGCGGCAGCGAGCGCAAATGCGAAAGCGAGAGAGCGACCAAACCACATCGCCTGTGTTCCCCGTTGTCCCCGACCTTCGCCGGCCCCACCAGCGGAGCGCCGCGCAGCAGCAATATAGAACTACCATGACCGGCCCGTGGCGTGGCAGCTTTTCGGAACAGGAGGCATCACTCGGCTTCTGGCCCGGGCCCGCCTCGCGCACCGACCCCGCCCGCCCCGCAGCCTTGATCTTGCAATAATTTTCCCCCGCGAGGCGGCGTGGCGGACACCTCCCGGCGGCTGCGGGCGACGGCTTGGGCTTGCTGCACCGATGCGCGCGCCGCAAACTGTTGACTGCGAGACGCACCTATTGGCCGCTCTCGCCCAACGAGCAGGAGGAACACATGGAGCTCAAGGGTGCCGTCGCGCTGGTTACGGGTGGCAATGGCGGGCTCGGACAGCGCATCTGCCACGCCCTGGCAAAGGAGGGAACTGAGGTCGGCGTCGTCTACGCCAACAGCGCCGAACAGGCAGAGGGTGTGGCCCGCACCCTCGGGGAGCGCTACCGGGTCAAGGCCCAGGCGTTGGCCTGTGACATCACCGACGCGGCGGCGATTGGGCGGCTTATCGAGCAGGTCAAGACACGCTTCGGCCGCATCGACATTCTTGTCAACGACGCCGCCTACAACAAATCGATCCCTTTCAACGATCTTGCGGCCCTCACGCCGGACGTATGGGAGAAGATCATGGCCGTCAATCTGACGGGTCCCATGCACCTCAGCAAGGCGGTCGCGCCGCTCATGAAAACGCAGGGGCGCGGGCGCATCGTCAACATCGCCTCCG